>Ga0214919_10000015_pt1 | contig 286164 bp, 296 predicted proteins | sample LL1503_MetaG_FD_177994 | JGI IMG/M metagenome (GOLD analysis project Ga0214919, IMG submission 177994) | Freshwater microbial communities from Lake Lanier, Atlanta, Georgia, United States - LL-1503 | ecosystem: Environmental > Aquatic > Freshwater > Lake | place: USA: Georgia | collected... | reverse complement strand
TTCTCAATTCAATTTCTATCGCTGACTTAACTTACGACTTACGTTGCACTAAGGCTAAGAATTCACGACGTAGGTTGGAGTCTTTTAGAAATGAGCCGCGCATGACGCTATTAATCATTTTGGAATCGGGATCTTTCACTCCGCGCCACTGCATACAGAAATGATCGGCTTCCATCACTACTGCTAAGCCCGTGGGCTTAATTTTCTTTTCTAGAAGGTCGGCTAACTCTACTACCGCCTCTTCCTGAATTTGGGGTCGGCACATGACCCATTCAGTAATGCGAGAGTATTTTGAGAGGCCAATGAGGGCACTATCTTTATCGGGCAAAACGCCAATCCAAATTTTGCCCATGATGGGACATAAATGATGTGAGCATGCACTACGAACGGTAATAGGGCCAATGATCATTAGCTCATTGAGATGGGTAATATTGGGAAACTTGGTGAGCTCGGGTTGGCTGACATAGCGGCCATTGAAAACTTCATTGACAAACATCTTTGCCACTCGAAAGCTCGTATTACGCGTATTGTGATCACTTTCAGTATCGATCACTAAACTCTCGAGTACCCCTTGCATCTTCTGCGCCACTTCATCTACTAAACCCTCGAGATCGCCTGGCTTAATAAATTCCGCAATATTGTCGTTCGCATGAAAACGCGCTTTTTGCGCTTGGATACGGCGCCGTATTACTGTTGATAAAGGTATGCCATCTTCACTAGTGGCTTTCTTTAGGGAAGGTACTTTCTTTACTACGAGAGTCTTTTTAATCGGCATCACTTCTTTCTGGTTTCTATTTTTATCTCTAAATTAATTCTGCTTTTTTTGCGCCCTCTTTTCTGGGACGATTTAAATCTGCAAAAATATTGCCAATATACTCATCAATCCTAAAGTCCACGCGACGGTTCTCAGGGTTGGCCAATCAGCCAAGTAACACAGCACATACAAACAACGGGCAATGACAAATGCTACAGCGAAAAGATCAATTCTGCCTTGAGGCGCATGGGTAAAGGACGCGATGATGACTGCAGCAAAAAATAGGGGTAAGGATTCAAAGGTATTGGCTTGAGCTGCATTAGCACGCGCCCGAAATCCGGTTTGTTTAGCCAGCCATTCGCGCGGGCGGCTATTGTCGTAACCATCGAAGCCTTTTTTGGCAATTCCAGCACAAACGATGGGCAGAATTCCCATAAATAAAATACATGCAAATGCAATGGTCATTGCTTCATCTCCTTTTTATTTTTTTAGGTTTATTTTTTCTTACCAATGCGAGTTTCACTGCCATTCATTAAGTTCTGAATATTGCTACGATGGCGCCAAATTAATAGGCCGCACAGGATTACCAGGGCTAGCGCTACGGGATGAAAACCAAATAGGAAAACATAGTAGAACGGTGCAAATAATGCGGCAGCAATAGCTGCTAATGAAGAATATCGGGTGAAGAAAGCCACGATTAGCCAAGTACTTAAGGTAGCCAAACCTAAGAAGAAATGAATGCCAAATAAGATACCGCAGGCTGTGGCTACGCCCTTACCACCCCTAAAGCCATGAAAGAGGGGAAATAAATGTCCCAAGAAAACCGCGATGATGACAGCACATAAAACCCACTCTTGCGAATCCGCAGGTGCTGCGCTCATGACCATCCGCGCAATTACAACGGCCAACCAACCCTTTAAGGCATCGCCGAGCAAAGTAAAAAAGGCCGCTTTTTTATTGCCCGTACGCAACACATTGGTTGCACCAGGATTTTTTGATCCATAGGTATAGGGATCGGGCAAAGCCATGCACTTACTCACCACCACCGCAAAGGAGATAGAGCCCAATAAATAAGCGCCCAGAATCAATAAAAAGGAAATTAACATACCGCTATCTTAAACAAGAGGCACGTTTTGAGCTTAAAAGTGAAAAACCGTACCGAAGTTTTTCTGCTTTTAAGCTCAAAACTGCTGGCGATGAAGTGAATGAGGCTAACCCCGAGGATGATGCTGTTGATGGATCGATTTGAGGCGCTCTCGAGCTACATGGGTGTAAATCTGCGTAGTTGAGATGTCAGCATGGCCCAGTAAAAGTTGTACGACCCGTAAATCGGCTCCATGGTTCAGTAAGTGAGTCGCAAACGCATGACGCAAAGTATGTGGTGATAAGGCAATGGGAATATTGGCAATCAGCGCATAACGCTTAATTAGGGCCCAAAAGGCTTGGCGGGTCAGGCCGCTTCCAGTATGGCGCCCGACAAAGACTTCATTACAGTTTTTACCTTCCAACAAAGGCACGCGCGCTTCGGCGAGATAACGTTTAAGCCATAAACCAGCCTCTGCACCAAATGGCACCAAGCGTTCTTTACCGCCCTTGCCATTCACAATGCGTACCACGCCCTCATTTAAGCCCAATGCAATCGTTTTGAGTGTGACGATTTCTGATACGCGTAAACCGCTGGCATACATCAGTTCAAGCATGGTGCGATCGCGTAAGCCCAAGGGGGTGTCAACATTCGGTGCGTTGAGCAAGGCCACAATCTGCGCTTCACTTAAAGTTTTTGGAAAGCGCTGGGCCTGCTTAGCTGCACGCAACTTCATGCATGGGTCGCTCTTCACCAGATTGAGGCGCAAAGCATGGCGATAAAAGCGCTTAAATACCGTAAGGCGGCGATTTGCAGTGGTCGCTTTATCAGCGCGCCGATGGGCAATATAGGCGGTGAGTTCTTGTTCGCTCGCTGCGTATAAATCGACCGATGAATGCGCTTGCAACCATTGTGCCAAGAGTAATAAATCTCGGCGATAGGCGGCTAAACTATTTGCTGCTAAACCATCTTCTAACCAACAAGCATCACAGAAGCGTTCTATTGCTTCCGCATTACTGGGAACCAACGCGCCCGAATTATTCACTGCAGTTCATCTGCGAAGTTAATCTGCAAAGTTCATCTTCGAAGTTAATCGCGAAAGTTATTAAAGCCTAAAGGTGATTCAGGTACATCTTTGCGCAGCATGGCCATCACCTCTTGCAAATCATCACGCTTGCCGCCCGTGACACGCACTGCATCGCCCTGAATACTAGCCTGCACTTTAATCTTACTGTCTTTAATAATACGTACTACTTTCTTGGCCAACTCGGCGGCAATGCCCTTTTGAATTTTCATGGTTTGCTTACGCTTATCACTGCCAATGGTTTCGAGTTTGTCATCTTTGAGGTAACGGACATCGACATTGCGCTTAGCCATTTTTCCGTACAAGACATCACGTACTTGGCCCAACTTAAAGTCATCATCGGCGTACAGCACAATTTGTTCTTCCTTTTGCTCTACCCGTGAATCAGAGCCCTTAAAATCGAAGCGGTTGGTAATTTCTTTATTGGCTTGCTCGAGGGCATTTTTGAGCTCAACCATATCGGGTTCACAAACAACATCAAATGAGGGCATGACTAACTCCTTTATTTGGCAAAATTTTTAAATAATTCTGTTAACGAATAAGATTGTGGCATGAACTCGACTCAAACTACCGGCCTAAACTGGGATGCCGGCTTACCCATACTGCGCAATACCCAATTGAGGGAGCGAAATTCCCTTGGTTTTGCTGCCACCGCTGAATTGAGTTGTGTTATTCGCTCTGCCGAGCAAATTCCCCTGCTGATGAGTACTGTTCTATCAACTGGCATGCCTTGGCGGGTTTTGGGAGGAGGCAGCAATGTGGTCTTACCTGCACATTTACCGGGCATAACCCTCTTGATGGAGATTAGTGGCCAAGCGCTTATTTCCAACGATCAGACTACGACCCAAATACGGGTCGGTGCGGGTGTGAATTGGCATGAATTTGTTATTTGGTCTGTAGAGCAAGGTTTACCAGGACTAGAAAACCTCGCATTAATTCCAGGCACAACGGGTGCTGCACCGATCCAAAATATTGGCGCTTACGGGGTTGAAGTTAGCGACTTAATTCAATCGATCACTGCCTTTGACTGCACTGCCCAACAAGTTGTTGAGCTTACGCCTGCGGCTTGTCAGTTTGCTTATCGCGATAGTATTTTTAAACGTCATCCACAGCGTTACATTATTTCTGCGGTAACGTTTTCATTACCTAAAACTTGGGTGCCACAATTGCAGTACGCTGATTTAACGAATTTCTTTTCTTCACAAAAAAATCTGCCAAGACCGACTGCAATTTTTGACGCCGTCTGCACTATTCGGCAAAAAAAATTACCTGACCCAAAAGTAATTGGTAATGTGGGCAGCTTCTTTAAAAACCCCACAGTTAGCCAAACTCAATTGACCCAATTATTTAATACTTTCCCTAAGATGATTGCTTATCCGCAGAGCAATGGCTCGCATAAACTCGCGGCGGGATGGTTGATTGAGCAGTGCGGTTTTAAGGGGGCACAGAGGGGCGCTGTTGGCGTCTTCGAGAAACAAGCCTTGGTTCTAGTTAATCTCGGTAAGGGCACTGCTACAGAGCTCCTAACCCTAGCAAGCGAGATTCAATCAGCAGTGCAAGATCGCTTTGGCGTTTTGCTGGAGATTGAGCCTGTTCGAATGTAGTTGGGGGGAAGTGGATCGAATAAATCAGTATTGCCTCTTTCAACCCAGCTTGCTAGATATTTAAATATGGCATAATATGGCATATATTGCCATTTATTTTATTAAAATGACCCTGAATATTTCACTTCCTATTGAGCTTGAGAACCGCGTGCGAGATCATGTTGCCTCAGGTATGTACAGCTCCGCAAGCGAAGTAATTAGAGAGGCGTTGCGCTTATTTGAATCCCTGCAGTCTACGCAACAACTTAAACTAGAGGCGCTCAAGCTTGATTTAGCAAAAGGCTTGGCTGATGTTGAAGCAAATAGAGTTGTGAGCCTAGATATTCAAAGTATTAAAGCTAGGGGTCGCGCCGCATTAAAAGCTAAAGGCTCTGTTTGACGAGAGAAGTTTGCTTTACTGTTAGCGCAGATGTTGATTTGGTTGAACTCTGGATCTACCTCGCTAAAAAAAATTTATCTGTGGCAAATAAGGCGCTTGAAATTATTGCTCGTGAAACGCAAACCTTGCGTGTATTTCCATTCATGGGTAGGCTGAGGCCAGATATTAAAGATGGTATTCGCAGTTGGCCATCTGAAACAAAATATATTTTCTTTTACTTATTTGACCACCGCTTACTCAAAATTGTTCGTGTTTTGCACCACACTAGAGACAGCACTAAAGTTGAATTTAATGAAACTACAAATAGCCTGGGAACAATTGAATAAATCGGTTGCGCTTGCCCCTATTCACAATCGAAAACAATACGCAAAGATGGTTCAGTTGGCTGACCTTCTCACCGATGTCATTGGTCATACAAAAAAACATCCGCTAATTGATTTATTAGAAATTATTGCTGAACTGATCCGTGTCTATGACGCCGAACATTTCGCTGTACCTAATGCTAGTCCACGGGCTGTATTGACTCTTTTGATGAAAGAGCATGGGCTCTCACAAGCCGATCTTCCCGAGGTTGGCAATCAAAGCGTGATATCAATGCTGCTTTCTGGTGCCCGCAATCCTAATATAAGACAAATTCGGGCTCTATCAAAACGTTTTGCCGTGCCAGCAACCGTCTTTTTTTAAACCTTAGAGCGGCTTTACGGCCCCCAAGACAATTTCTGCCTCGCCTTCAGCAAGTCGCACTTGAAGCGTTTCTTGGGGCTTTAATTCATCTGGATTACGCACCGCATGGGTTTGCTCACCCATCCCCCGCATGATGACCGCATAGCCCCGCTCAAGCGTGCGCTGGGGGTTAAGCGCTTCTAGCTGGGCGCCCAAATGGGTTTGGCCCTGTTGCCAACTTTCTACTCGCACTAACCACGATTGACTTAAGCGTTGCCGTAAAAACGTTAATTGCTCGCGCATCCGTTCAGGGTTAGGCAAGGCATGATTCAAACGTAAGGCCAATTGATCTAAGGTTTGTGCTTCGCGCTCAAGCCGCAAGGTCAGCCTTTGCAGTAAGGCTTGCTGAAAACTAGCTAACTCGTTGAGTAATTGATCGCGGCGAGGCGCGGCTAGCTCGGCGGCGCCAGTGGGTGTTGGCGCCCGAACATCTGCAACAAAATCTGCGATAGTGAAATCGGTTTCGTGACCAACCCCACTCACTACGGGAATGGTGGAGTCGGCAAGCGCATAGGCCAATTGCTCGTCATTAAAAGCCCAAAGATCTTCGATGCTACCGCCGCCCCGCACTAACAAAATAACATCGACTTCAGCTTCTACATTGGCCGCTTTTAAGGCGGCAATGATTCCAGCGGGGGCTTCGGGCCCCTGCACAAGAGTGGGATAAATCACAAGGGGAATATGCGGTGCACGGCGCGCTAAAGTACTAAGCACATCTTTTAGTGCCGCTGCTTGTGGTGAAGTGATGATGCCAATGGCGCGGGGATGAGTCGGAATTGCTTGTTTAGCTTCTTCAGCAAATAAACCTGCTTTCGCTAATTTTTCTTTTAATTTAAGAAAAGCTTCGTAAAGACCACCTAAGCCTGCTTTGCGCATCACTTGCACAGTCAGTTGCACATCACCTCGTGGAACATACAAACCTAAGCTGGCACCCACTTCAACCAAATCACCAGATTGGGGCATAAAGCCCACTTGACCATTGCGTCCCCGAAACATCACACAACGAATTTGACCCTCTTCATCCTTTAATGAGAAGTACCAATGCCCGCTGTCATATGCCTTGAAATTGGATATCTCCCCGCTAACCCATACTGTATCGAAATGCTCTTGTAAGGATTCAGCAATTGCGCGGTTAAGCTCGCCAACGGTGAGTACTGACCTTGATATTTCCGACATATTTATTATTCTATTCAATCAAAATGGGGCTTCTAGGGTGATTTTTTGTGCTTCTTTTGTAATACATATCCACAGGTGGAAAATTTCTTACTGCCAAGTATTGAAAGTAAACACTAACTTACCCAAAGCGTGGCATAAAACAGACATATTTTTTGTAACTCATTGATTTAATTCAATAAATATTGCTATTTTTACCTTACTGAAAATTGATAAATTAATCACTTTACCGAAAAATCAATCACTTAGCTTAGCCCCTTAAAAAAGTTTTGCACAGAGTTATCCACAGGCTTGACTCGTACTTTCCGTTTAGTTTGCTAAAGTACTGAAAGTCTATGTATACCATCTTACTTGCAGCCGGTTGGCCCATTTGGCCTCTTTTAGCAGTCTCTATTTTTGGCCTAGCCATTTTGATTGAGCGAAGCTGGTATTTACGTAAAAAACGGGTTTTGCCGCCACGGGTTTTGCAGGAAGCCTTCGAACTAGGTTTGCAGGTAAACCAGAGTGTCGCTGGCAAGCAATCAAATCCCCATCTCGCCGATTTGATACGCGCAATTGCAAATTCTTCACCTGTAGGTTCGCTCTTGGCGTGCGCTCTGGCAGAAAAGATGGCGGGTCAGCCCGCTAACGATGCCCTAGAAGAGCTTCAGGCCACCGCTGAGGCAGTTTGGCTGAAGCTAGACCGTTACTTAGGTGCACTCGCAACCATCGCCACCGTAGCACCCTTGCTCGGCTTATTTGGCACAGTCGTGGGCATGATTGAAATCTTTGGCAGTCAAGGAAGTGCTGTTGGTAACCCATTACAACTAGCGCATGGTATTTCGGTGGCACTTTACAACACTGCCTTTGGTTTATTAATTGCCATTCCCGCTTTAGCTGCTTGGCGGCTCTTACGCTCAATGGCCGATCAACGCCAACGCGAGTGTGAAGAATTTACCCGCCAGTTATTTAAAAAACTCTATCCCGCTGCTAACGATGAATAAAAATCAAGCTAGCGTTGGACGTTTTTCTTTAAGAAAAAATCACGGCCTGTTTCGTAGTCGGACTTCTGCTGGCGCCACTACACCCCCAGAAATTAATTTAATTCCATTTATTGATGTCTTACTGGTTATTTTAATTTTCTTAATGATCTCGACGACTTTTACACGCTTTCAAGAATTGGCCATCGCCTTACCAAACGCAAGTACTACTGATTCTGCAAATCAAAGTCAGCAAATTCATTTAGCAGTAAGTCGCGATGGACGCTATGCGCTAAATGGGCGCATCGTTAGTACTGAGCAGCTCAGCAACGCTTTAGCGCAGCTGGCCATTGCTAAGCCTGCTGGTACTAACTCTAGCGATACTAAGTCAGCCCTGCAAGTAAGCATTGATGCTGATGCCCGTGCATCTCATCAGGCCGTGATGACAGCGCTAGAAGCTGCCCGTGATGCCAATTTAAGTAATATTGTTTTTACTAGCCAAACCAAATAAGTAGATGCTGCCTAAGATATGCTGACCATATGCTAACGGCGCCACAATTTTGGGATAAACGCAATTTATTCAGCCGCTTGCTGAGTTATGCGCTCTGGCCACTAGCGCTCATCTACGGTTGGTTCTTAAGTTTACGCAACGTAGCTCAAGATTTCAATTTTGCTAAAGCTGCGCCGGTGCCAATCATCATCGTTGGTAATCTTCGGGTGGGTGGCACAGGCAAAACCCCAATTGTGATTGCGCTTGCGCTACAACTGAAGGCGCTGGGCTGGCACCCCGGGATTATTAGTCGGGGATATTTAAGTGCTGACAGTAAGAAAAAGTCTACCCACTACCATGCCACAAAATTGCGGGAAGCGATCGAAGTAACGCCACGCTCTGATCCTGCAATAGTTGGCGATGAACCGGTTTTGATTGCGCAAAAAACCCATGGCACCATTCCCCTTTGGGTTCAGGCAAATCGGCGTAAAAGTATTGCCGCATTGCTCAATAAAAATCCTCAGGTCAATGTGATCATTAGTGATGATGGCCTACAGAATTTTGGCCTCCCGCGTTGGCCCGCCCGTGAAGGCGGTCGAGATATTGAATTAGTGGTGCGTGATAGCCGCGGCGAAGGGAATGGTTTTTTATTGCCCGCGGGCCCGCTGCGCGAATCTGCTCTGCGTGAACGCGATGCCACGCTGATGACTAGTGTCGAAATTGATAACGCTACTGACCCCAATTATTTTTTAGAACAGCGGGCGGTTTATCTCTCGCCTGAAATAGGCTTAGCTTATAGTTTGAATGATCATTCTTTGCAATATTCATTGGCAGAAATTGCGCAAATGTTTGCTCCCACGACGATCGTTGCTATCGCTGCCCTCGGTAACCCCAGTCGCTTTTTTACTTGCTTAAATGAACATGGTCTTGAACCACGGTGCATTGCCTTACCTGATCACAGTAGTTACTCGAGTGAGTTTTTTGCTGAAATAAAAGCTGAGTGTATTTTAATGACTGAAAAGGATGCCGTAAAATGTCGACATATTGTTGATGAACGCCTTTGGGTGGTGCCGATGAAAGTTGCCCTGTCAACTGATTTTATGACCTGGGTCATCTCGATTATTTCTCGTCCTGATCCGCGCCTGAAATAACATCACTATTAACTTAATATGAATGTGTAACTGGATAAGGAAAAGACATAATGGATAAACGCTTATTAGATGTTTTGGTTTGCCCCTTGTGCAAAGGTCCACTGCATTTCGATGCCAGTAAAAAAGAGTTGATTTGTAAGGCCGATAAATTAGCCTACCCAATTCGAGATGACATTCCCGTGATGCTAGTCGATGAAGCGCGCAGCCTGACGCCTGACGAAATCTTTTCTTAATTACTTTTTACTTCTTCGTTCTGCACCCAAGATGAGTTCCACTGCGCCATTAAATGAATTCATTGTGCTCATTCCAGCTCGACTTGATTCAACCCGCTTGCCGCGTAAACCACTAGCTGATATTGCAGGTAAGCCCATGGTGGTAAGAGTGGCAGAGCAAGCCAGAAAATCGCTAGCCAAAAAAGTTATCGTTGCCACTGACTCTACAGAAATACAAGCAGCCTGCGCCTTACATCAAATTGAGTGTGTGATGACGCGAGCAGATCATTTAACTGGCACCGATCGCTTAGCCGAGGTGGCCCAATTGCTTGCACTGAAACCCAATGATGTGGTGGTGAATGTACAAGGCGATGAGCCTTTAATTCCGCCTGCATTAATTAATCAAGTAGCGCTCACTCTCCTAACGCATTCACACGCTGCAATTGCGACTGCTGCAGTGGCAATTGCAGACGCTAATGAAATTGCCAGTCCTCATGTTGTTAAGGTGGTGCTGAATCAGGCTGGTGAGGCTATGTATTTTTCACGCTCAGCCATCCCATTTTGCCGCGATGTCTCAGCAGAGAGCGCTAAACTAGCCTCCCCCAAGCCAACTTACCACCGCCACTTAGGCATCTACGCCTATCGGGCCAACTTTCTTTTGGCTTATGCGCAATTAAGCGCCGCCCCCCCTGAAATAGCTGAATCACTTGAGCAGCTACGGGCTTTATGGCATGGCTATCCAATACAAGTCTGTATTGCTAATGAAGCCCCGCCCGCTGGCGTTGATACCCCCGAAGATCTCGAGCGGGTGAGGGCCATTTGGCAATAGGCGCAACACCACGACCGCTCACAACCCTAATTTAAGGGCAATATCGGGAAAATCCTTAGCTCAGCCCAGCGTTAAGCAGGAAAAAATACAGGACAATCACGTTTTATATCCATTTTTGTCGGTTTGAGGGGAATAACAATGCGTTTAATACTGTTGGGCGCGCCAGGCGCTGGCAAAGGCACTCAAGCCCAATTCATTTGCAAGCAATTTGCCATTCCACAAATTTCAACGGGTGATATGTTGCGCGCTGCTGTCAAGGCAGGCACGGAACTAGGTATAGCTGCTAAAAAAATTATGGACTCCGGTGGCCTTGTTTCGGATGACATCATTATTGGTCTAGTAAAAGATCGCTTAACTCAGCCCGATTGTTCACAGGGCTATTTATTCGATGGTTTTCCGCGCACCATTCCCCAAGCCCAAGCGATGAAAGACGCGGGCGTTCCCATCGACTATGTATTAGAAATTGATGTGCCTTTTGCAGCCATTATTGAACGAATGAGCGGTCGGCGTGTGCATCCTGCTTCGGGGCGCACTTATCACCTCACATTTAATCCACCCAAGATTGCAGGTAAAGACGATGTCACTGGCGAGCCGCTAATTCAGCGGGATGATGATCAAGAAGAAACCGTGCGCAAACGTCTGCAGGTGTATAACGACCAAACTCGGCCCCTCGTCGATTACTATTTCAACTGGTCAAATACCCCCGACCCTCAAGCTAAAGTAAAGGCGCCAGCCTACCGCAAAGTCAGCGGCACGGGAAGTGTTGATGACATCACGACAGCAATCTTTGAGGTCCTCAAATAATTTTCTAAGTGGACTAATTTTTTGTCTTTTTTTACTAACGCCAAAACCTATTTTGGTCTTTACTACCCGCTTATTCTATTTGGATGTATTGGATTTTTCGGCTATTCAATGCCATCAGTCGATTGGTTCAAGGCTACACCTGGTGATCTAGCAGATGGCAGGTTTAATGCGGTCATTCTTGAGCATCTATTTGGCTGGGTATCAGGGCGGTGGACCGATCTGTGGAGCCCTGGATTCTTTTACCCCAATCAGGGTGCATTAGCCTTTAGTGATAATCACTTCGGCTCAGCCTTGCCTTATTTATTACTTCGCTGGCTTGGATTTACGCGTGAAGAGGCCTTCAGCGGCTGGTATGTTGTCGGCTGCTCGCTTAATTTTATTGTTAGCTATATCGTTTTACGGAAACTCCATTTCTCTATCTTCGCCGCAAGCGCAGGAGCCTTTGTTTTTTCCTACTTTTTACCAGCACTGGCTCAAGATGGACACTCTCAATTAGTCTATCGTTTTGCCATTCCTCTAGCATTTTATGCACTCTGGAATTTTATTTATAAACAAAAAATAAGTGCCTTAGGGGTGCTTGCATTTTGGATATGCGTGCAATTTTATTGCTCGATTTATTTGGGCTTATTCCTCATTTTTCTTCTGCTAGCTTCTTTAATTGCTTTACTACCCCTATTAAAGAATCATTTTTTGGAGGGGCTCACGCAGTCTTGGCTTAAATCGAAGAAACGCTCTCGGATTGCTTTTTTATCTTTAATTATTCTCAGTATTGCTGGGTTATTTTTATTGCTGCAGAAGTACTATCAGGTTGCGCAACAGTATGGATTTAGCAGAAGTATGTTGGAAATTAAACAGATGCTTCCGCGACTAGAAAGCTATCTAATTGCAGATCGTTCGCCACTCAGCTCTTTTGTTGGCAGTTGGTTTACGGAGGTTACCTATAGAGGCGAACACCAGCTGTTTTTAGGAATTGGCGTATCTATTTTATTTATCTTCGGTTGCCTAGTTCCCTGGTTTAACTACTTTAGTCAGAATAGACCCTTCGCCCAGAGTCAGAATGCAGTTGGTAAAGTGGCATTTTTTTCCTTTCTCATTCTTTTTTTGCTAACACTTAAATTTGGCATTGGGGGAGGTCGATTAGCAAGTGTTTATGAATTTCTTTTGGCAATACCTGGAATCATGTCAATTCGGGCTGTAACCCGTATGGTAATTGTATTGGGCCTTCCCGTAGCGATTCTTATCTCCCTTAGTTGTGACGGCTTGATTGGCCGATTTAGCCAAAATGATTATTTAAAACGCCTATTTTTTTCTATCCTGATAGCGGTATTACTAAGTCTAGAGGTTATATTTTTTACTAATGTCAGAGCGCCATTAGAGAGTTGGTCTACAAGAAAAAATGATGTGATGGCTCTTTTGCCATTGCCTCTGCCACCTAATAGCATTTTGTTTATAAATAATGATGGCAAAGGCCCCTGGTACCTTACTGAACTAGATGCTATGGTAATTGCACAGGACATGGGCCTGCCAACGGTTAATGGTTATTCTGGCCAATTTCCTGCCGGCCATCATCACCCAACAATGAATTCCTGCATACCATATATGGATCGTTTAAAGGCATATGGGAGAATTAATGCGGTTTCAGATGATGAGATGAAAAATTATGCTGTAAATATCATTGAAATAAGACCTTCATGTTCTAAAAATTTTCAAGAAGCTGATTTTTCCTTGGGCACTACGATTTACAGTACCAGTATTCCTGATTGCAAACAAGCCCTCTTGAAAGGCAAACCCATTCCTGGAGTTTTTCTAAAAAAAATTGAGAGAACTGATGGCTCCTATTTACAGGGCATTGCCTGTCATGATGTATCAATTACTATTGATCCCATTGTTGGCCTTTAATAATCGCGTTATTGCTCCCTGCAAGCTATTTTTTGCTACTTGGAAAGCAGTCTCTTACTCAACTCAACCTTGGTCATTTAAGTCATCTGACAAGGTTATAATTCTATTAGAATCGATAAATTATGCGCCTATCCATTATTATCCCCTGCTACAACGAATTAAATACCATTGATGCGATCATCGATGCTGTAAATGCTGCCCCATATCCTGAGAAAGAAATTATCATCGTTGATGATTGCTCAAAAGATGGTACGCGCGATAAATTAAAAAATGAAATTGAAAAATCAGGTCGAGTCAGTCAAGTGCTTTATCACGATGTGAACCAAGGTAAAGGTGCAGCCTTGCGCACAGGCATTCAAGCGGCGACGGGCGATTTAGTCATTATTCAAGATGCAGATATGGAATATGACCCCAATGAATATCCAAGACTGGTTGAGCCAATCTTAACAAACCGTGCCGACGTGGTATTTGGTTCACGTTTTTTAGGTGGAGATGCCCACCGCGTACTCTATTTTTGGCATCGCGTTGGTAATGGCCTACTAACCTTAATGTCAAATATGTTTACCAATTTGAATTTAACGGATATGGAAACCTGCTACAAAGTGTTTCGCCGCGAAATTATTCAAAGCATCAAGATCGAAGAAAATCGCTTTGGTTTCGAGCCTGAAATTACCGCTAAAGTAGCAAAGTTAAAATGCCGAATTTTTGAAGTCGGCATTTCTTACTACGGACGCACTTATGATGAGGGTAAGAAAATTGGTTGGCGCGATGGTGTAAGAGCAATTTACTGCATCGTTAAATACAGCTAACCCACCGAAGCCCTGCAGCAAGATGTCTATTTAAGCTCTTTTAAGGCGCTTTCAAACGACTCAATATCAGCAAAACTGCGATATACCGAAGCAAACCGAATATAGGCCACCTTATCAAGGCGTTTAAGTTCGCGCATCACCAACTCACCGACGCGCTCACTCGGAATTTCTTTTTCACCTAAGCTTAAGAGTTTTTCTTCAATACGACCCACTGCCTCATCGACTGCGTCGGCTGAAACAGGACGCTTACGTAAGGCTAAACGAATCGAGCTAATTAATTTGTCGTGACTATATTCAACTCGACTACCATTTTTCTTCACAATTGCGGGCAGAGTTAGCTCAGCACGCTCATAGGTTGTAAAACGTTTATCGCAAGAAGCGCAACGCCGACGGCGGCGAATCGAATCGCCCTCGTCGGACTCACGCGTATCCATTACCTGAGTATCGTCACCATGACAGAATGGACAGCGCACGCTGGATATCTGTTTTTAGCTGTAAACCGGAAAGCGCTTAGTCAACTCGCTTACTTGAGCCTTCACTTTCGCAATGTTGGCTGGATCATTGGGGTTATCCAATAAATCCGCAATCATATAGCCTACTTGCTTGGCTTCAGCCTCTTTAAAACCGCGGGTTGTCATCGCTGGAGAACCTAAGCGAATACCACTCGTCACCATGGGTTTTTCAGGATCGTTTGGTATGCCATTTTTATTGACGGTAATGTGGGCTTCGCCCAAAATACGCTCAGCCTCTTTACCGGTCATTTTCTTAGCACGTAAATCAACCAACATCACGTGTGCTTCTGTGCCACCAGAAACAATGCGCAGACCGCGCTCGGTTAAGGCAGCAGCTAGGGCTTTGGCATTCGCAATCACTTGCTTTTGATACTGTTTGAAACTCGGCTCAAGCGCCTCTTTGAAAGCCGTTGCTTTGCCAGCAATGACGTGCATTAAGGGGCCGCCCTGTAAGCCTGGAAAGACCGCGGAGTTAATGGCCTTCTCATGCTCAGCCTTCATTAAAATAATGCCACCACGGGGGCCACGTAAGCTTTTATGGGTAGTTGAAGTAACCACATCTGCATGCGGCACAGGATTTGGATATTCACCGGCGGCGATTAAGCCCGCATAGTGCGCCATATCAACCATAAATATTGCGCCAATTTCTTTGGCTATTTTTGCAAAGCGGGCAAAATCAATTTTGAGTGAATAAGCAGAAGCACCAGCAATAATTAACTTCGGTTTATGCTCGCGCGCTAACCGTTCCATTTGCTCATAGTCGATGACTTCGTTTTTATCTAAACCATAAGCTATTGGGTTAAACCATTTACCACTTAAATTTAAAGCCATGCCATGGGTTAAGTGCCCACCTTCTGCCAAACTCATACCCATAAAGGTATCGCCAGGTTTTAAGAAAGCTAAAAATACCGCTTGGTTCGCCGAAGCACCACAATGCGGTTGCACGTTAGCAGCCTCTGCACCAAATAAAGCTTTTACACGATCGATGGCTAATTGCTCGGCCACATCGACAAATTCACATCCGCCGTAATAACGTTTGCCGGGATAGCCCTCGGCATACTTGTTCGTTAACTGCGAACCTTGTGCCTGCATTACTGCTGGAGATGTGTAATTTTCCGAGGCGATTAATTCAATATGCTCTTCCTGACGGCGATTTTCATTTTCAATGCTAGCCCATAATTCGGGGTCGGTTTTGGCTAAAGTATTTTGACGGTCAAACATGTACAGCTCCTATCGTATTTTTGGGCTTATTTATTCTGCTGATTTATTCTACTGACTTCTCACCTAACTTATTATGCATAGCATTTAGTGGCATTTGGTTTTAGCGATAAAATCACCCTACATCATACAAAAAGCCTATGAATTCAGCTCAAGACCTCTCGATTCTCTCTCTCGTCCTTAATGCCAGCCTGCTGGTGCAGTGCGTTATGGCCTTATTAATGGTGATGTCAATTGCGTCTTGGGCCATCATTTTTAAGAAAAGTTCGATTTTGCGCGCTGTGCGCAAAGATACTGAACGCTTTGAACGGGATTTTTGGTCTGGCGGCGATCTCAATACCCTCCTTGAGTCTGCCCAGAGAACCACCCATAGCGCTGCTGTTCTTGAGCGTATTTTTGCGGCAGGAATGCAAGAGTTCTTGAAAGCCCGTGAAATTGATGCTGCACGTCGTGCCATGAAAGCCGCCTACCAACGTGAAATGGACCGTCTGGAGGCCAATTTACCCTTCTTAGCTTCAGTCGGCTCAGTTTCACCCTATATTGGCTTGTTTGGCACAGTTTGGGGCATCATGCATGCTTTCCGGGGCTTAGCTAATGTGCAACAAGCCACCTTGGCAGCTGTGGCCCCTGGAATTGCTGAAGCCTTAGTGGCAACTGCAATAGGTCTATTTGCAGCCATTCCTGCGGTCATTGCCTACAACAGCAATGCCACTGATATCGATCGTCTCTCAATTCATTTTGAAACTTTCATTGAAGAGTTCACTAATATTTTGCAGCGCCAAGCAGGTCGTTAAGATTAATTAGGCGATCAATCACGATGGCGCAATCAACCCGCTCTTCTTTTCGCTCTTCCCGTCGGCGGGTGATGTCGGAAATTAATGTCGTGCCTTACATCGACGTGATGCTGGTCTTGTTGGTTATTTTTATGGTGACTGCTTCAGCCGTCAATCCAGGCATTGTGAATTTACCAACGGTAGGGGGGGCTAAAACCCAACCCTTACCACCGATCTTTTTAAATATTGATGCCAAAGAAAATATTACCGTGCGCTCCGAGGGCTCACCCACTCAATCACTAACAGCACTTGAGCTTGGCACTTTTGCTCGCACTCAAGCAGAAAAATCAGTTGACCAAGCTGTTGTACTTGCAGCAGATAAATCGGTTAAATATGAAGTGGTAATGGATGTCATGGCTAAGCTAAAAGAAAATGGTGTGAAGCGAGTTGGTCTAGCTGTAAAGAGCCAATAAACCTAAGCCAGATGAATGCAATCATGAATTCATGGACGCCTAATGAGTAGCACGCAAAATTGGACTGCGCCACGGTTTCCCTTTCATGGTTCGCCAGAATCACGGCCCAAGAAAATTCCCAAAGAAAAATCGGGGAGCGCAATTACCCTCTCATTAATTGTGCATTTAGCTTTATTGGCCTTACTAACCTTTGGCATTAGTTGGCGGAGTAGCACTCCTGCTGGCGTCGAAGTTGAATTATGGGATGCCACTTTACCCACCCCAGTAATTGACGAGCCTGCCCCTAAACTCGATCTAAAAATTGACAATGCAGATATTGCCCTCAAGAAAAATAAAGTGATTCCGCCAAAGGTGGAGCCCAAAGTGGTGAAACCTGCGCCACCCTTGCCTCCAAAGGCTAAAGAGGCACCTAAGGCCGCAAAGCCTGCACCGACTCCACCCCCACCTGCAGCTAAAGCCAATCCCGCTACTGACAAAGCCCGCGCTGATCAATTAGCGCGCTTGAAAGCGGCCGCTGGTGCCGAAGGCGGTAGCGGCGGTAAAGTCGGCAGTGGCGTTGGCGCTGGTGGTAATGCGCCTGCGGGCTATGCGGATAAGGTACGGCGCAAAGTGAAGCCCTTCATTGTGTTTAATCCAGAAGTAGTGGTGGGTAACCCTGCGGTGGTGATTGAGATTGAACTCGCTCCTGACGGTGCGATTTTAAATCGTAATATTGCCTCATCGAGCGGTGATACCAATTGGGACCGTGCGGTTTTACTTGCCCTCGATCGCGCCCAAAGCCTGCCAAAGGATGACAATGGTTTAATACCAATGCGCCAATTGAAATTAACCTTTAAACCCAAGGATTAAATTAATGTCTTACTTGCAACTTCATTTATATTCATGCCGCGTTTTAGTTTCATTCTTCTTAGTTACATGCACGCTAAGCTTGAGCTCAATTGCTTCTGCGCAAATGAATATTGAAATTACTGGGGTTGGTCAAGCGCTCTATCCCATTGCCGTGATGCGTTTTCAAAATGAGGCTAAGTTACCAACTAGCGTGACCGATATTATTCGGCAAGATTTAGCTCGAAGTGGTTATTTTAAAAATACCGAGAACGGCAATGCAACTGAAAGCGACGAAGGCACGCCCAATTACAAAACTTGGGCAGCACGTGGCGCTGATGCTTTAGTAGTTGGTTCGGTTGAACAAAAAAGTGCTACTAATTTTGAAATCCGTTATAAATTATTTGATATTCGTAAATCGCAAAGCCTCAATGGCTTGGTACTCACTGCTAGTACCGATAATTTACGGCAAGTAGCGCACAAAATTGCCGATGATATTATTTTTAAATTACTCGGTGAACGCGGCATTTTTTCTACCAACCTTTCTTATGTGATTAAAGATGGCAAACGCTATCGCTTGGTCATTTCCGATGCGGATGGACAAAATATTCGTAATGCGCTCAATAGTGCAGAGCCGATCATCTCGCCAGCGTGGTCGCCTGATGGTAAGCGGGTTGCGTATGTGTCCTTTGAAGATCGCAAACCGGTGATTTACATTCATGAGTTGGCTACCGGCAAGCGTATTTCTCTCTCGAACCAAAAGGGCAATAACAGTGCCCCCGCTTGGTCGCCTGATGGCAAAAAAGTTGCGCTCGCTTTATCGCGGGATGGCAATACCCAAATTTATCTCATCAATGCTGATGGCTCTGGCTTACGTCGCCTGACGCGGGGTAGCACGATTGATACGGAACCACAATTTTCACCCGATGGTCGCTTTATCTATTTCACCAGCGATCGTGGCGGTAATCCGCAGATTTATCGCATGAGTGCTGAGGGTGAAGGGTCTGAAGGAGCCAAGCGAATTAGTTTTAAGCAGGCTTTTGTGACTTCGCCACGCATTTCTCCTGATGGTAAAAACCTGGTGTTCATTGCCAATGGTGGTAGCGGCTTTAAAGTGCATCTCATGAATTTGGCGACTGGCGAAACGGTGGCGCTCACCGATACCGTCAACGATGAATCACCCTCCTTTGCTGCCAATGGCCGTTATGTGCTGTATTCCACGCGGGTAGGTGCTCGCCGAGTTCTGGCTGCAGTATCGATTGATGGTAACTCCAAGCAAATCTTAAGTATTCCCGGTGCCGATGTCCGCCAACCCTCTTGGGGACCCTTCATGGACTAAAAGCGAGGCTGAGGCGGGAGCAAGGCATAATATTGTTATCAAATTAATAAAGTTACGTACTATTACCTCTTCTCGATTTAATAAGGAATTCAACATGCAACTACTCTCCATTTTTAATCGCCGCGCAGTTGGCTTGGCTTTATTTGGTTTGGCAGCCCTACTTGCAGCCTGTTCTTCAGGTGTAAAGCTTGACGATGTCGATGGCGCAAAAGATACCAGCTCCTTTGGATCGCAACCTTGGAATGATCCTAAGAGCCCTCTCTTTGAGAAAAGCGTTTACTTTGACTTTGATGAGTACAACGTTTCCCCGAGCAAATATCAAAAAATGCTGATGGTACATGCAAATTACCTTAAACAAAATACTGCCCAAAAAATTATTATTCAGGGTAATACCGATGATCGTGGCACTACAGAGTACAACCTGGCTTTAGGCCAACGTCGCTCAGATGCGGTTCGCAAACAACTCGCTTTATTGGGTGTAGGCGATGGCCAAATGGAAGCCGTGAGCTTTGGCAAAGAAAAGCCGAAGGCCGATGGCAATAATGAAGCTGCTTGGGCAGAAAATCGCCGTGCTGATATTGTCTACATCACGAAGTGAGTTACTCACTATTAATCTAGTTATTCTTTGACGCATGTCTTCATTAGTCAGCTTTAGCTTTAGCAAAGTGCTTAGGAAAACAGTTTTTCTGAGTACTCTTGCACTTACGGCAATTGCGGCTACTAGTTTTATGCCGAGTGCTTGGGCTTTGTTTGAAGATGATGATGCGCGTAAAGCAATTCTCGATTTACGTAAATCGCTTGCCGCGACCCAAAGCGCTACTACAGAATTACAAAATCAGATGGAGAAAGTGAAAACCGATAATGCGCAATTGCGTGGTCGGGTCGAAACGCTTGAAAAACAAACGGAAGAATTGCTAAAGAATCAAAAAGCCTATTACCAAGATTTAGATTCGCGCTTAGGTCATTTTGAACCCCGGACAGTTGAAGTGGAAGGCATTACTGGCACTGTACAGCCTGGGGAAAAGAAACAGTACGAGGACGCCTTAAAAGCTTTTCAGGGTGGTCAACTCAAAAAAGCCGATGCTGAGTTTAATGCCTTTATCCGTAAATATCCCGCGAGCCCCTATTTACCTCTAGCCTTGTTTTGGTTAGGTAATACCAAATATGCTACACAGGATTACTCGGGGGCGCTGGCGCAACTACAAGCTTTTGTGAAACGCTATCAAAAGCATCCTCGTGTTCCTGCGGCGCTCATAACAATTGCTAATTGCCAATCAGAAAGCGGTAATAAAGTAGCCGCCCGCAAAACTCTTAATGAGCTTATTTCTAGTTATCCCGATAGTAATGAGGCCAATCAAGCGCAGCAGGCGCTTGGCGCGGCAAAGTAATTTTATATACTGGCTAAGCTAAACCATCTTATTTACTGCACTAGACAAATGATCAAGAAAATTTCCCTTACGCGACAAAAAATACGTCCACTAATAATTTTAACAATTAAAAAATTAGGCTTTTACGAACAAGCAGTTGCTTATAAAAGAAAATATTTTAGCCCTTTGAAAGTTGAAAATTTAAGTCCTTGGGCGCAACAAGTCTATCTAGATATAAAGACTGCCCAACGTAAGGGCAAAAGGATACATCGCAAGTAATGCGGGTTTTAATTGATCTTCAAGGCGCCCAAAGCGATAGTCGTTTTCGTGGAATAGGTCGCTACACTTTATCTTTTACCAAAGCCTTAGTAGAAGTTAATCATGCGCGCATTGGGAAGGAACATGAGTTTCATTTAGTTCTAAATGGTGCTCTAGTTGAATCGGTGGAGCATATTCGTGAAATGTTTCGCGGTCTTCTTCCGCAAGAACATATACATCTGTGGTATCCCATAACGCCGGTTATTGAGCGTTATGCTATTAATACCTGGCGTAGACGAGCAAGTGAATTAATCCGGGAAGCATTTATACAGCACTTACAACCCGATTTAATTCATATTTCGAGCTTTTTTGAAGGCTATGTTGATAATTCAGTTACCAGTGTGGGTGAATTTAATGATGTTTGCCCACCTATCAGTATGCTTTTTTATGATCTTATTCCCCTAGCGTTACCAAAAGAATATCTAGATCCGGAGCCACGTTTTAAAAAGTTTTACGAGCGAAAAATAAAGCAGTTAAAAAAAGCTGATGTATTACTCGGAATTTCGGAATTCTCATGTCAACAAGCAGTTCAATTGCTCGATGTATCGCCAAAAAAAGTTGTCAATATTTCTGCAGCTTCTGATCTAGTTGAGCTTAAAAATAAACAAAATATCACCACAGATCAAGCGTGCTTGAATGGACTAAAGATTACTAAACCGTTCATTTTATATACTGGCGGAGGAGATGCTAGAAAAAATATTCGCGGGCTAATTGCAGCCTTCTTAAAGTTGCCAACAGAGATACGCAATGCCCATCAACTTGTTCTTACAGGACATAATATAGATCTTAATGAGCATACTCAGGAGCTGAATTCTCAGGGGCTTAATCTAGCTATGGAGCGAGAAAAAATTATTGTCACAGGCTACGTAGATGATACTAATTTAATTGCTCTTTACCAAAGTTGTGCTGTTTTTGTATTTCCTTCTTTTTTTGAAGGGTTTGGATTACCTCCCCTTGAGGCAATGAGTTTTGGAGCGCCTGTTATAGCAGCTAATACGACTAGCCTGCCTGAAGTTATTGGTCTGAATGATGCTTTATTTGATCCAAGTTCAATTTCAAGTATTGCCGATAAAATTACTTTAGTCCTTACTAATCCTGAGTTTAGATCACGTCTCATTAAGCATGGCTTACAACAGGCACAAATTTTTTCTTGGCAAACTTCAGCAATTCGGGTGCTAGAGGTATTTGATCAATTTTTGCCCCCAAGAAAGGGGCTTGAATTAGATGTAGTAGCAGCAAATGTCCTTGCTAAAAATATTTATATAAAATTAATCGATAAAGTTGCCACAATTCCCCCTAAGGATGGAAAGCCAACCGAATTTGATCTACTTCATTGTGCCCACGCTATTGCCCACACCTTTCCTCAAAAGAAACCGCTACCTTGCTTATTTATTGATATTTCGGAATTGGTGCAACGCGATGCAAGGACTGGCGTTCAGCGTGTAACTCGCTCAATTCTGGCGGAATTATTAGAACATCCGCCCGCTGGCTATCAAGTTGAAGCTATCTATGGGTTAACTAATGAACCGGGCTATCGATATGCTAATCAATTTGTGGCAAAACTTAACGACATGGCAGATGTAAATTTAAAGGATAATTTTATTGAGCCTTCCGCTGGCGATATATTTTTAGGTCTGGATTTACAGCACCATACAACCCGATTTCAATCTAATTTTTTAGCGCAAATGCGGCGTGACGGTGTTTTTGTCTGCTTTGTTGTATATGATCTATTGCCGATCCATTTTCCTCAGTTCTGGCCTGCAGAGCATGTTGTTCATGAAATTCATGAGGAGTGGCTCCGTGTTGTTTGCCAAAGTGATGCTGCTCTTTGTATCTCCAAGGCAGTCGCCGATGAACTCAATGAATGGATTTCGAACAATAAAATTCCGCATGCTGAAAATTTCGTTGCTTCGTGGTTTCATTTGGGCGCCACACTGAATACCCTTGCTACCAGTGGATTACCAAATAATACCGAGTCTATTATTGCCAAGCTAAAAAGTAAACCGAGTTTTTTATTAGTCGGCACCCTAGAGCCACGCAAAAACTATGCGCAAGTACTCGCAGCTTTTAATAAGATGTGGAAAAAAGGTTTTGAGATTAATTTAATTATTGTTGGGAAAAAAGGATGGATGACTGATGATTTAGTTAGTGAAATTTCTCAACACCCAGAATTAAATCATCGTTTTTTTTGGATGGAAAGCGCTAGCGATGAATTTTTAGAGCTTATTTATGCAAATTCTTCTTGCTTAATTGCGCCTTCCTATGGAGAGGGATTTGGATTGCCCCTTATTGAGGCCGCTCAACATCACTTACCAATAATCGCCCGTAACTTACCCGTATTCAAAGAGGTTGCTAAAGATAATGCATTCTATTTTGATGGCTTTAATGCTGCTGATTTAGCCCAAGCTATCGGTGACTGGCTAGGCTTATATAAGAAAAAACAGCACCCAATATCAAGTAATTTACAGTGGCAAAATTGGCACCAGAGCGCGCAGCAACTCTGGAAACGCATCTGTGAATTAAAGAAGTAGTGCCCTTATTCGTATTGAATAAATTGCGCTAGGGCTATTCAAGCAATTCTTCAGCATAACTTCGAAATAGCCAGGAAGGCAATTTATTACTATTACGTTCTGTATTGCGCGCCTTAATAAATATATATTGACCTAAATCTGGCTTGCGAAATTCTAAAATTTTGAAGATTTTAGTAATATCAATAAATTGCTCAGCCGCATTGTGATGAACATTAGCTGTAAAAGATTGCTCACAGTCAAAGCCCACATATTTTAATAAAGTAATCAATTCTTGAAGGTTATATTCTCGGTTATGCCTACCGTAGGTTCCATAGCCGCTATAGGGATCATATATATTATCCCCAGCACAGAGTCGAGCTACATTTTCTAATCGCGCCACATTGGGTGTTGTCAGAATTAAAACACCTTCCGGTTTTAAAATGCGCTTTATTTCACGTAAAACCCGACAAGGATTAATAGTTAAATGTTCAATAATTTCAGTAAAAATAACGATGTCAAATAAAGCATCTTCATAGGGAAAATTTTCGGATTCAATATTGAAATGTTTAAAATTTAAACTCTCTTTTAATGGAGCATAGTCTTTAAAACTTCGGTAACTGACTTCTTGTCTTCCATCCTTAGTGTCGGAACCAAAATAATTTGCTAAGGATAACTTAAGGTTGGTGAACTGCTTCAAGAGCATAGTAGTAAAATAGGGATTTGCACCTAACTCTAAACATTGGCCTGTCTCGTCTGCAGCTAAGCCTAAGGTATAGATGAAACGTTTAAAATCATGCGTTGAATAGTTGCGCATCTCTTCATCTGGGGCATCAGTCACTCTTATAGAGGTAACAAAATCAAATAGCTTGGCTTCAGTTGCATTTTTTGGAAGCGGCAAAGGTAGATTAGAGGACTGTAGTAAGCGCTCAATAGTTCTACCTCTTAGGCGGGTAATTATTCTTTTATTTAGAATCATTTTTATTTTTATAAAATTTATTTAATCCACCTCATTCTATAACAAATTTTACCTAATAAATATGGGGGCTAACTAGGCTTGGCTTAAGCACTTGTACAATGGTATTTTTATCCTTTTGTCTGAATTTCTATTATTTGATTGGCTCTCTGCCCACTGTTTAATTTTATAGGCTTATAAGTGATCTCTTTAGATTTAAGCTGTTCTTTGCCGCCCCGCAATATCCATGCGCCAGCGGTCATCTTATTTTCTGGTGGCCTCGACTCCACCACCTTGCTAGCCTTAGCTAAAGAATTAGGTTATGCACCGTATGCTTTATCAGTTACGTATGGACAAAAACATTCCTCTGAAATTCATGCGGCTAAACGCATTGCAGTTGAAATGGGGGTGGAACGCCATGAGGTCATCGACATTAACCTCACGCGCTTTGGCGGCTCGGCTTTAACTGATCACAACTTAGCGGTTCCCACTACCCCAGGTCCTGCGAATGAAATTCCCATTACCTATGTGCCAGCCCGCAATACCATTTTGCTTTCCTTGGCGCTCGGTTGGGCAGAAGCCTTAGGCGGTCTGGATATTTTTTATGGGGCTAATTCAGTTGACTACTCGGGCTACCCCGATTGCCGTCCAGAGTATGTTGAATCGTTTGAACTCATGGCTAATTTAGCCACCAAGGCGGGGGTTGAGTCGCACACTGCAGCAACCCGTTTTCGAGTGCATGCGCCCATTATTCATTTAAGTAAAGCGGAGATCATTAGCCTTGGTTTATCGTTGGGTATTGATTACGCTAAAACCGTCTCGTGTTATCAAGCTAATAGTGATGGTGAAGCCTGCGGAGTTTGCGAGTCATGCCGTTTACGGAAAATCGGTTTCGCTCAAGCTGGAGTTGTTGACCCAACGCGCTATTCCATTTAAGTGCTTGGCGACTTCTGACTCAGAATACGCGCCACATAGCGCGCAATTAAATCGACTTCGAGATTGACTTGATCACCAACTTTTAGCGCTGCTAAAGTGGTATTTTGCAAAGTATGCGGAATAATATTGATCTCAAATATGCATACTGCTTGCTTAACTTCTGTTAAGTCTGCGCTTGTTGCTTCACTGACGCTATTAACAGTGAGTGAAACACCGTTGACCACGATAGACCCTTTGTAAGCTAAAAATTGTGCCAGCTCGGCAGGCGCGGCAATACGTAATAACCAAGAGGTATCTTTGCTTCCTGCTTCAGCAAAGTGAATCACTCGCCCAAAGCCATCAACATGGCCGCTTACGATGTGACCGCCTAAGCGGTCGCTTAAGCGCAAGGCTTTTTCTAAATTAACCGAACCAACTGTTGCTAAGCCAACTGTTTTATTCAATGACTCACGCGAAATATCGACTATAAAACCTGCTTGGTTAACTTGCGTGACCGTCATGCAAGCACCTTGAATGGCAATACTATCGCCAACGATGACGTCATCTACATAATTTGGTGGGGTTGCAATGCCGAGTTGCAAACCATCGCCTTGCGGGGTAATGGTTTGAATTTGACCAATAGCAGAAATAATTCCTGTAAACATAAGTAAGATTAATTCATTTTCATCAGGCGTAGACGTAAATCAGGATAAAAAAGGGTTTGGTCGATGATGCGCCAATCGTTACCCATTAGGTCTTGAGATAAATGGGTAGGTGGATCGACTTGCGCCATGCCTAGGCCCTCACCTAAAAAGCGTGGGGCTAAATAGAGCAGAAGCTCATTCACACAATCCTCGCGCAGTAATGAGCCATTGAGCTTAAAGCCAGCCTCAACATGAATCTCATTCATGGCATATTTAGTCGCGAGTATAGAAAATAATTTAGTGAGATCAACTTTTCCACCTGTGTTGGGTATGGCAATTAACTCCACACCACGCGCTGTAAGTTCAGCCGCTTTTTGCTGTTGTTCATGAGAGTTGGCTGCGGCATAAACGATCATGACGCCGCTCGCCTCGGTAGTGAAGATTTGTGCATTTAGCGGTATTGCCAAATGGGAATCGATAATTATTTTTATGGGTTGACGAGTTGTGTTCACGTCACGTACATTGAGGCGCGGGTCATCCTCGATTACTGTACCAACACCAGTCAAGATAGCGCATGCTTGGGCGCGCCAATGGTGTCCATCTGCCCTAGCTAAGGGACCTGTGATCCACTGACTCTCCCCTGAAGGCAAAGCAGTTTTACCATCTAGACTAGCGGCCATTTTCATGCGGACCCAAGGCAGACCTTGGCACATACGCCTAATAAAACCCGGGTTTAATGCTCGTGCTTCTGCCTCAAGCAAGCCCATTTGTACAACGATGCCAGCCGCTCGTAATTGTTGAATTCCTTGACCTGAAACTAATGGATTAGGGTCGCTCATGGCAATACTCACTTTGGCAACCTTGGCAGCGATTAAAGCCTCGACACAGGGCGCTGTTCTACCCGTATGGCTACAAGGCTCAAGCGTCACATAGACAGTAGCCCCCTGTGGATTATGGCCTTGGGTTCGTGCGTCTTTTAAAGCCTCGATTTCTGCATGTGGCCCCCCAACCGCCTGGGTATGACCGACGCCAATACACTGACCTTCCTTAACAATGACGCAGCCCACCCTTGGGTTAGGGTTAGACAAATACAGCGCCTGCTGCGCCTGCTCTATAGCAAGGTGCATGAATTGGGTATCTTCTGCGGTAAATAACATGGTGCTATTTTCCCTCTTTTTGCTATCACCCCACTGAAGCCATCCTCGCCAGTGAATAAGGAGCTAATTAGTGACAGCCGCGAGCGTCTTGCTTGGGGTTACAAAGGCGCCAGCGTCCGCCGCTAGCCAAAATTAGGTGCTTTTCTAATGTCGGGGCTTTGCGGTGCGTCATGACTAAGCGGTTAGCCACAAAACCCCCTGATTGGGTTCGCGCCGCTCCCGCCGCATTAAAAACGATTTGCTTACGTCCCGTTTGTGGGTCGGCAAATTGCTGCCCTGTCTTATTCGTGAGCGAATGAATCACTACCGGATCAAGGCTAGCTTGTTGTAACCACACTTGTGTTTTACAACCCTGGACTTTACATACGGACTCTACTTGCCATCCGCCATTCCAATCCGCTTCATTGCGTGGCCGAATGCGCACTGCACTTCCCGAATGAAGCGCTTGCTGTCGTGCAAAGTGAGCATGCTGAATAAATCGCATTGCGAGGGTATCGAGCTCGCGTTGATACAACTGTTCCTGTAGCCGCGGTACAGCCATTGTTGCGGCAATAGCCACAATGAACACCACTGCCATCATCTCGAGCAAACTAGCACCCTGCTGTTGAGTAAATAAACTCTGCATTGGTTTACGCCTAATGAGTTAATTAATAAAGATTTCGCGCCAATTGTGGCGCTCAATTTCTGCTGTAGCATGCTTTAACAACACCGTAGTATGTAAGCTGACGTTTGACTTGGCGGCTGGCACACCCTCGAAAGGTAGGGTAGTTACTTCAACCCATGTGCTGATGATTTTGGGTTGCAAGGACTTTTTCTCAGTAATATGCTGCCGCACTAAAGCCTCGCAAACTCGTCCGGGGCTCACTTCAATTTCAATTGATTCGCCAGCATTAATTGCGGTAATGCCTACCTCTGCACTGAACAACCCTTGCTCACAGGCCTGCAGACTAGCTTCTGTCGCCATAAACTCGGCCTGTTGTAAGCTGGCAGTTTGCGTTATCTTTAGCTCCATTGCTAATAAGCGCTCAAGCGTGCCGATCGACCAACTTAAGACCAACACAAGACTTAAAATTGCTGCAATGATCAAGGTGCATTGCGGCGCGCAAAAGTACGTGCCAGCGTTTTTTTATTCAAGATAAGCTCAACCTGAATTTTCTGTGGGGCAATTTCGTGAAAGCGAATTTGTTCTATCCCAGTCATTAAGGTAGTTTTTTGAGCGCGCCCTTGGCGATCGAATGACTCGCACATCAAAGAACCGGCAAATCGGGAATGACGACCGCTAGCAGAGGAGCTATTCTGAGTTTGACGATCTAATGAAAATCCTAAACGAGCGAGGCCTTGTTGAGTGCGTTCGCCAGTTAAGGGATTGCCACTGCAATCGTAATCGACTTCAGCGCCCGCTTTTTTAGAAGCGTGGCGCTGCAAGCCATGATGGATGATCAATTCATCGGATGTATTGAACCCAACCGCTTTACGAATCGTGAGGGGGTTTAGGGTTGTAGCTGAAGATTTTTTAATGGGTTCTGCAAGCGGGTCGCGGTAACCGGCCATACGGATGGCTCGGCCCATTAAAGTAAACATGCGGTCTTGATCGGCTAGCTCGAGTGTGGCCCGTTCTAGCTGACTTTGTTTGATTAAAACCGTACTCGTTATTTTGAGCATGGGCGCTAAGACCATCATGCCAATGCCCAAGCCCACGATACATTCGAGTAAATTCATGGGTTTTTTCTCCCCCTGCTAGCCTGACTTGTTGGCTGACTGCTTGAGGACTTGATTGGGGTGGTTGGGTATTTAGCACTAGCCTTTATTTGCATTTCATATGCGCTAGCCTGTGCCCATTGCTTGGTTTTATTGTCCTGCAAATGAAGGTGCTGCCCCTGTAAACGCTGGTAAATATCAACCAACCCAAGACCACTGCTCACGACGATGGTCATGGCAATTAAGGCTTCAAAGAGAATAAATCCATGATTAGAGCGGGTTTTCATGTCCCCTATCGTGCTCGCTTAAGGCGGTCTGCACTATCCGTTGCAAGCCATTTCGCTGTAGGAAAAGCTGGAATTGGCAGGGTAAAGCGCCGCGAAAATGTCCCTCAGCTTAAAATGGCTGTCTATGTCTGATAAAGAACTGAAGTCGATAGCCCCAATTCAAGAAATCATTGCCGATCTGCGGGCAGGCAAGATGATTATTTTGGTGGACGAAGAAGATCGTGAAAACGAAGGCGATTTAGTTTTAGCTGCCGATCATGTTTGTGCAGAAGCCATTAACTTTATGGCCAAGCATGGGCGTGGCTTGATTTGTCTAACCCTAACACGCGAGCGCTGTCAGCAACTCAATTTACCCTTGATGGTGCGTGACAATGGCACGGCACTTGGCACTAACTTCACGATCTCGATTGAGGCCGCCTCTGGTGTAACTACCGGTATTTCCGCAGCTGATCGGGCCCGTACGATTCAAGTAGCGGTAGCCCCGCATGCCAAACCGGATGACTTAGTCCAGCCTGGTCATATTTTTCCTTTAATGGCACAACCTGGTGGCGTCCTTATTCGTTCAGGACATACCGAAGCGGGTTGTGATTTAGCCTTATTGGCTGGCGGTTCGCCAAGCGCTGTGATCTGCGAAATTATGAAAGATGATGGCAGTATGGCGCGGCTGCCAGATTTAATGGTCTTTGCCAATGAGCATGGTCTAAAAATTGGCAGCATTGCTGACCTGATTCAGTATCGTAGTCAAAATGAAAGTATTGTGGTGCGCGAAGGAAGTCGCGAATTTAATACACCGTGGGGAAATTTTCATGGCGTGGTGTATCGCGATCGGCCGAGTTCAGCCATTCACCTGGCACTCGTCAAGGGCACTCCCACTGAAGATCAAGAAACCTTGGTGCGCGTTCATGAACCAGCCACCGTGCTTGACTTTCTGGATACAGTTGCTTCTACCCATTCATGGCCCCTAGCTAAAGCCTTAGAAAAATTAGCGGCTGCCCCAGTTGGTGTAGCAGTACTGTTAAATGTGGCGGGTGTTTCTGCGCCAAATGATGCGAGTTGGCTGGCGCGTTTTGTTCAATTGACGAATACCCAACCCAATAAAGCCCTGCAGCGTAAACCCGACTTTCGTAGCTATGGTATTGGCGCGCAAATTTTAAAAGACTTGCAAGTTGGCAAAATGCGCTTATTAGGCAATCCCGGCCCTACTCCGAGTTTGTCGGGCTACAAGCTTGAAATTACTGGGCATACGCCCTTTGTAGAATAAATTACAGGATCGGTAAAACTATGTCAAATCATGCTCCCGGTGTGCAGGTTTTAGAGGCCGATCTGAACGGCGAAGGGATGCGCATAGCCATCGTGCAAGCGCGCTTTAATCAAGAACATGGCGCAGCCCTCGCCGAATTTTGTATTCGTGAGCTATTGCAATTAGGGGTTGATCAACAAGATATTCATTTGGTCACTGTGCCTGGTGCCTTAGAAATTCCGTTTGCTTTACAACGTTTAGCTGAAACAGACACCTTTGATGGCCTTGTTGCTTTGGGCGCAGTTATTCGCGGCGAAACCTATCACTTTGAATTAGTCGCGAATGAATCAGCTGCAGGTATTAGTCGGGTTTGCTTAGAATCTGGTTTGCCAATTGCAAACGGCGTACTCACCTGTGATAACGATGATCAGGCCACCCAACGCACGGCCAGCAAAGGGGCCGACTGTGCACGTGCAGTAGTCGAAATGGCCAATTTAGCCTTAGCCCTGACGCCCGATTTAGATATTGAAATGCATCACCTCGAAGAATCTAAATAATGGCTGTGCAGCAGAAAGTAATTAAGCGCTCACTTACGCCCAGACGACGGGCTCGTGAGTATGCCCTACAGGGCATTTACCAATCGCTGGTAATGCGGCGTGCTGGAAGTCTGCCCGATGTGCAAGTCATTGCCTTGCAATTGGCTGAAGATCCCGCGTTTACACGCTGTAACCTAGATTTATTTGAGGGGATTTTTCGTGGCGTTTTGCTGCGGGTAGATGCCTTAGAAAGCCTCATTACCCCTGCCCTCGATCGCCCGATTAATGAGCTCTCACCAGTTGAGCATGCCGCACTTTTAATTGGTACTTATGAGTTAGCGGATGACCCAAGCGTGCCGTATAAAGTTGCGATTAATGAGGCAGTTGAGCTCGCCAAGATTTTTGGTGGTACCGATGGACATAAGTATGTGAATGGTGTGCTCGACTTGTTAGCAAAATCATTGCGCAGTGCTGAAACTCAAGCCGTCTAAAAACCAATACTGGGTAGGTTTGAATTAAATACTGGCGTAGCGTTTGCCGCGTGCGGCGTTGCGTAACTGCTCACGCTCACTCAGCACTCGTCCGGTATAACTCGATTCGCCACTTGCAGCATTGGGACTACCCAAGTAACTACGTAAACCCGCTTCGAGTGAACCAGCTTTAGCAATACATGCTTTTAAGATTAACGCGCCTACACGAATGTTGGCTTCTGGAAGAAAGGCGGCTGCTTTACCGCCAAAGGGCTCAAATTTTTCTTGATGAAGATTCGTTAACACCTGCATCAGGCCTTGTGCACCCGCTTTACTTTGAGCGTTTGGATCAAAACTAGATTCAATTGCCATCACTGCGAGCAATAAAGTGGGGTCTAAATTCACTTCTTTGGCTACTTGCAGGGCCTCGTTTATATAACTGAGGCTCTCGCTTGGAGTAATGCGGTACTTATCGACTAAATATTGTGAAACGACTTTGCGCTCTTGTTCCGTCTTCAGCGAATGACGATCAACCGCTTCGATATCCACTAAATGACTGGGAATAGCTGCTGCCAGACCAGCTATTGATGGAGTCTCTGTGGCCGCAGGATAGCTTGCGGGCGATAAATGGGCCTCTGCCTGAGTATCGTCACGCTGACCAACTTGGTCTTTGTAGCTGGTAAACCAAGCTTGTGACCCGTCGAGACCTTGAGGGCTATACAACAGATCACGCGCTATACCAGGCACTAAAAGACGTGCAAAATCAAAGGGGCCCGCATTGGTACCTGGCCCAGCCAGCCATAAACTAATTGCCATGAAGACACCCAAGCCGAGTAAAGAGCTAGCTACCCGCTGCAGCGATGCTTTGGTACCCTGTAAAAGAGAACTCAAATAGTTGGCTGGGCTAATTTTTTTTACTACTCTCATGGGTCGGGGCTAGCTTGCATATTGCAATGCAGCAAATAATGGACATGATGCATCTTAGGAACTCTTATATATCATGTCAAGCATATAGAAATCAATATACATAACTTTTTGTAGGTATAGCTTGCCCTAAGGCTAATCAGACCCCCTCATTCCAAAATAAAAACGATATATATCAATGGTTTATAAAAGTTAGTGGCCACCTTTTTTGTTATATGAAAAAGACTGAATTTAGGCTTATTTTTGTCCTTTTTACTCGAAAAATCGGTCTGAAAACCCTATATTTAGTTCTTGAAACGGGTATCAACACCTACCTATAGTTTTTATACAAATTTACAAATTAATAATAATTACCAATCAATCATGACTTATTTGATTGGCTTGTTACTCACTATCATGTGCAAACTCCCCTAAAATGGGGCACACGTATTCTCGCAAACCCTAACTGGATCTCTGTCACTATGAATGCTTCACTTCAGCAAATTGATATTCGCTCACACTTAAAAGACCCTAGCTTATTCCGCGAAGATGCCTTTATTAACGGCAAGTGGGTTAAGGCTAAAGCAGGTACTACTTTTTCTGTTAATAACCCAGCAACAGGCGACATCATTGCCAATGTAGCAAACCTCAATGGCGCAGACGCTGAGTTGGCGATTACTGTAGCCGAGCAAGCGCTTATCGGTTGGCGTTCGAAGACCGCCAAAGACCGAGCCATAGTAATGCGTAAATGGTTCGATCTGATTATTGCCAATACCGAAGATTTGGCTATTTTGATGACTCTTGAGCAAGGCAAGCCCCTCGTAGAATCGCGCGGCGAAGTCGCTTATGGCGCCTCATTTGTAGAGTGGTTTGCGGAAGAATCAAAGCGAGTAACGGGCGCGATCCTTGAGAGCACTTGGGGCGATAAACGCATGCTGGTATTAAAGCAAGCGATTGGTGTCTGTGTTGCTATCACCCCGTGGAATTTTCCGATTGCAATGATTACGCGCAAAATTGCGCCAGCGATTGCGGCAGGCTGCACCATGGTTATCAAACCAGCCGAGCAAACCCCTTTATGTGCATTGGCTTTAGCAGAATTAGCGCAGCGCGCTGGTATGCCTGCGGGAGTGGTCAACATCATTCCTTCTGATGCAGATCAATCGATTGCTATTGGTAAAGTTGTTTGTGCCTCGCCCACCATTCGGCACCTTTCTTTTACTGGCTCTACTGAAGTAGGCCGAATCTTGATGGCGCAATGTGCGCCATCCGTGAAAAAGGTTGCCCTAGAATTAGGTGGGCATGCGCCTTTCATCGTGTTTGAAGATGCCGATATTGATGCTGCTGTTGCTGGCGCAATTGCTTCTAAATACCGCAACTCGGGGCAAACCTGTGTCTGTGCTAATCGGTTTTATGTACATCAAAAAGTGCAAGCTATCTTTGTAGAAAAATTTGCTAAAGCCACGCAAGCGATTAAAGTCGGTAATGGGATGACTGAAGGTGTGAGCCAGGGTCCGTTGATTGATGATGCTGCTTTTGCTAAAGTTGAAAAACATGTGGCCGATGCTATTAGTAAAGGTGCCACATTAGTTACAGGTGGTAAAGCCAATGCCAGTGGTCTCAATTTTTATGAGCCCACCATTTTGTCGAACGTGACGAGCGATATGCTGATTACGTATGAAGAAACCTTTGGGCCAGTAGCGCCGATTATTCCTTTTGATAATGATGAAGCTGTAGTGAAGTTGGCCAATAACAGTCAGTATGGTTTAGCTTCCTATTTTTATAGTCGTGATATTGGTCGTGTCTGGAAAGTCGCGGAGGCTTTGGAATATGGCATGGTCGGTGTGAACACCGGCATTATGTCGAACGAAGTAGCACCATTTGGTGGCGTTAAACAATCGGGCTTAGGTCGTGAAGGCAGCATTTGGGGTATGGATGAATACCTTGAAATGAAATATGTTTGCGTGGGTCTCTAAGCGGCTCGTTTCTACCTCAGCTTTTGATAGACCAAATCCCAGACCCCGTGGCCTAGATTAAGGCCACGGTTTTCAAACTTGGTAACGGGGCGATAGGCAGGTCTAGGTACATACGTTTTATTTGGCGATGTATTACTCAGCCTATGTTCAGCGTTACCTATTGTTAACATTTGTTCGGCATATTCTTGCCAATCGGTAGCCAAATGAAGATAGCCGCCGACTTTTAAACGCTCTGCCAACAGCTTCATAAAAGGCGCTTGAATTAAACGGCGCTTGTGGTGGCGTTTTTTATGCCATGGGTCGGGGAAAAAAATATGCACTCCATCCAATGTATTTGGTGCAATCATTTGCTCTAAGACCTCGACTGCATCATGGCGCATGACGCGCACATTTGTCAGACCCATTTCATCGATCCGTTTTAGTAATGCACCCACGCCCGGCGAATGAACATCAAGTGCTAAAAATTGGTCTTTGGGTCGAGCTGCGGCAATACTAGCGGTGGTTTCTCCCATGCCAAAACCAATTTCTACAATGCGTGGCGCATTTTTATCTGAGGAAATCGAACTTAACCCAAAAGCCTGAGCCCAATCGAGCTGCATGGGCTGAAAAGGGATTAACAGTGCAGATGACAGTGTCTCTAGAGCGCGCTGCTGCGCTGAAGTAGTTCGCCCAGTGCGTAAAACAAAAGATCGAATACGGCCGGTGTGACTGCGAGGCGTGTTCAAGCGAAGAGACTAAGTAGCGAGCAATTGCCTAAAGTAAGCAATGGTTTCTTTTAGGCCATCTTCTAAAGCCACCTTCGGCTGCCAACCCAACTTGGCTTTCGCTAAAGCAATATCGGGTTGCCGTTGCTTGGGGTCATCTGCGGGTAAGGGCTCAAAGACTAATTTCGACTTACTACCCGATAATTTCAAGATCGCCTCGGCCAAAGCCAACATGGTGAACTCACCTGGATTGCCAATATTGACTGGCCCGATAAAGTCAGCTGGCGCATCCATCATAAGCATCATGACTTCGATTAAATCATCGACATAACAAAAACTGCGGGTCTGTTGGCCATCGCCATAAATAGTAATGTCTTTACCCCGTAAGGCCTGCACAATAAAATTACTTACAACGCGCCCATCGTTGGGATGCATTCTGGGGCCATACGTGTTAAAGATGCGCACGACTTTAATTTCTAAAGCATGTTGACGATGGTAATCAAAAAATAAGGTTTCAGCGCAACGCTTGCCTTCATCATAGCAACTACGAATCCCAATCGGATTAACCTTACCCCAATAGGATTCAGGTTGAGGATGTACCTCTGGATCGCCATAGACCTCGCTAGTAGACGCTTGTAAAATACGCGCGCGCGTACGCTTGGCTAAGCCGAGCATATTGATTGCGCCATGCACACTGGTTTTAGTCGTCTGCACAGGATCGTGTTGATAGTGCACTGGTGATGCTGGACAAGCTAAATTATAAATTTGATTTACTTCTACATATAGCGGAAAGGTCACGTCGTGGCGCATGACTTCTAAGTGGGGGTTGCCCAATAAATGCGCTAAGTTTTGTTTACTACCAGTAAAAAAATTATCAGCTACCAATACTTCATTACCACGTTTTAATAAACATTCAGTAAGGTGTGAACCTAAAAAACCAGCACCGCCAGTAATAAGGATTTTTTTCTTGCCCAACTGACTACTCGTATTGCCTACCATGATTTGCCTAACTTTATTCTGATTAAAATTTAGTAAAATGACATTTTAGCCCCTAGAGCTCAGCCCCATCTTGTGGCACATCCCAGCTCGCTGAGCGATAAGCCACGATGACCTCTATGAGAATCATAACCATTGCCGTCATAAAAGCCACAATGCCCAGCACGAATGTGCCCACGGCAAAGCCCGAACGCACAACTTGTGCAGCGCCCGCTTGCACAAAAAAGAGCTCTAAAATTGTGCAAGAAATAAAAAAACCACTTAACACATCAAAAAAGATGCCCGCGGTACATAAGCGACCGCGCATCTTAAATTCTTTAAGCTCACCCAAATAATGCGTGCGTAAATCTACCGAAATAGTAGAACCTCCGTAAAGTTCATTTTGAACAAAGCGCATCCGATCAACATTACGTGCTAAGCGAGCTGTAATGGCTGACAATAAAGTTGCAATTGCAGTTAGCAAGAAAACGGGCGCCAAAGCGAGTTGAATATTGGCGGTAACGTTGGTAATTGACAAGTCCATTGCGCTCTTTCTAATCTCTCTAATGGGTCCAGGCAATGAAGCCGGTATAGCTGGTAATTAAAATGAAGGCACCAAAAATAATCCGGTACCAAGCAAAGGGTATAAATGTATGGCTAGCAACATAGTGAATTAACCAACGCACACATATAAAGGCGGCAATAAAGGCAGCCACAAAGCCAAAAATTAACGCCAAGGTAAAGTCGGCGGGACTCACTAATAGTTGCGCAGTGGGTGCTTTAGAGAGCTTCAGTAATTCATAGATGGTCGCACCTCCAATTACTGGTATGGCCAAGAAAAAAGAAAACTCGGTGGCAACGGTACGTGGCAAACCCATCAGCATGCCGCCAATGATGGTCGCGCCCGAACGTGAGGTGCCCGGTATTAAAGCCGCACATTGCGCTAAGCCCACCTTTAAAGCGTCAAAAGGGGAGAGGTCATCGACCGAATGAATGGAGCGCCCCAACCGTGATTGGGAGCCCAGTTGAGGGCCTGCTTGAGCTTGACGTTTTTCAGCCCAAAATATGATCAGTGCGCCAGCAATAAAAGCCAGTGCAACGGGGATTGGTGCAAATAAATAATTTTTGATATATTTTCCAAAAAGAATTCCAAGGACTGCCGCAGGAATTGTAGCAATGACTAAATTGAGGATAAACCGTCTTGAGCTTGCTCGACTACCTAAAGAAATGACCACTTGCCATAATTTCTGCCGATACTCCCAGCAAACTGCCAAAATGGCGCCAAATTGAATGATGATTTCAAAAGCCTTGCCATGGCCATCATTAAAATGGAGTAAATCGCCTACTAGAATAAGGTGCCCCGTGCTGGAAATGGGCAAAAATTCTGTGAGCCCTTCAACTACCCCCAAAATGACTGCTTTAATTAAGAAAATGAGATCCATAGCCCGCATATTAAAGCCTTATCCCGTAAATTCCTGTAGAAATGGCGATGCAAGGCCCATTTTGGCATTTGGCCTTAAACTTCAGGTCATATTGAGAAGCCTTGGATTGACATGAGTTGGTTTGCCTGCCCCTTGAATTTGCGTCTGAGATTACCGCTAAGGTGTATTTACTCTACGGTCATGGTAGGTCTAGTGAGCTCGTTTGTAATTACTGCAGCCCTTGCACAAACCGGAGTGCAGCCAGCTTTTCCAAATGTCACCATTCAAGGTCAACCCGAAGCCATTACAAAACCCCGCTCAGGAATTCCTAAGCCACTAACAGCGGCTGACTTAACGGGCTTGCAAATTCCTCCCGATATGGTGGTGAGGCAAAACTTGGGGGTGCCAACTCAACCCAGCGCGTCTAATTTATTAAGTTCCAACCCATTTAATATTGCCCCTGGACAAGCAATTGATTTAATGGGGCTCTACCAAGAGGCTGCTTTTAGCGATCCCGTTTTAAATAGCGCCCGCTTTTTATATGAGTCAAAACAAGAATTATTTTGGCAGGGGCTCTCCGTACTCATGCCGCAAATTGTTGCCTCTCCCGGATTAACCCGCTACTACCAACATGCTGCCAATAATTCAGCGCTGCAAACCTTCACAGGTAATAGTCGCGTTTACGGACAACGAAATTATGCGGTCACTTTGACCCAGCCTTTATTCAATGCTAGTGCTTTTGAAGTATTTAGACAGGGCGACTTAAATACCAAAGTTGCTGATATGGGTTTTTACCAAGCCCAACAAGATTTAGTGTTACGCGTGTCGCAAGCTTATTTTGATGTGCTCTATAGCCAAGATAATGTGGAGTTATTTAAATCGAAAATTGGCTTGATTAAACAGCAGCTCAATGCCGCCAAAGCACGCTTTGAGGCTGGCCTAGCAACAATTGTGGATGTCAATATTGCTCAAGCAGGCTATGACTTAGCAATCTCTCAAGAAATTACTGCGCAAGCCGATTTAGTAGTGAAGCGGGGCATCTTAGAGCAGCTAGTAGGGCGGCCCGTACCAGCGCTAAAGCCGCTAGCTAAGGAAGCCAAAATTGACGGAGTGGTCAGGGATCCACGCGCCAAAGTGACAGAGGCATTACCAGCCCCATCCGAAAATATTAACCCGCAATTACCTCCCGGGCAAACTTTGAACGATTGGATTCATCAAGCTGAGAACGCCAATTTTGGGGTCTTGGGCGCCTTACTCAATGTGGATATTGCCTCAAGTAATTATCGCGCTGCTTTAGCAACCAATTACCCCACCCTCAATTTTGTTGGTTCTGCTGCATACAACAGTAATAATGGTGTGACCTTTAGTAATATTTCCGCTTCACAAAATATCTACAACAATACGGTAGCACTAAATTTAAATATTCCGATTTTCTCGGGTGGCTACAACTCTTCGCTGATTCGTCAAAATGCCGCGCTTGTAGATAAAGCCAAGTCGGACTATGACAATTTACGGCGTACGGCAGCACAAAATACGCGCCAAGCTTTTACTGGATTTTATGGCGGTCTAGCGAGTGTCAAGGCCTACGAGGCGGCTGAACGCTCCACTACCTCTGCAGCTGAATCAAGCCAACTGGGTTTTGAGGTTGGCACCTTAATTAGTATTGATGTGTTGTTGGCATTTGACGCCCTGATTAACACTCGGCTGTCTTTAAATCAGGCTCGTTACAACACCATCATGAATGCGCTGAAATTAAAATCGTATGCGGGCACCTTAACGGATTCGGACTTAACTAGCATCAATGGCTTGCTTAGATAAAGCGCTTTGACTTGCTTTCAATAAGCGCACAGCAACCGCGAGCACTGTTTTCACCGCTGGTGGGTTTTTCAGATCACCCAAATTGCAAATCGCTTCTGACCAGTAGCCCTCCGTTTTCCATTTCGGTGAATCACAATATAGTTCAATCGTAGGTCTAGCTAAGACTGCGGCCAAATGCGTTAAGCCCGTGTCCACCCCAATGGTTAATTGGGCGCCAGCGACGACAGCAAAAGCTTCTTTGATTGAAAACGCGGTTGGTACTACAGCGCCATCAATTTCTTTGGCAATGAGTTCACTGGTTAATTTTTCTGCAGCACTGCCCCACGGCAAAATGATCTGCAAGCCTTGTTCGGCTAGCCCTTGACCTAAAGTAATCCAGTTTTTATTGGGCCAGCGTTTAGCCTCTCGAGCAGTCGCATGAAAAAATACCACGTAATTTTGGCTAATGCTATTTTGAGTGGCGGAGATTAAACCCTCGACCCATGCTTGGGGATAAAAATAGGGGGGTTGTTGCTGGCGATTCAGTAATGGCCAATCAAAAGCAGCGCTCATAACCCAACGCGAACGATCAACTGCATGACATTGGCGAGGCACTTGCACGGCTTGCGTATAAAAACGCCGAGCAATTGGCTCATAACCCGAGTATTCGGTGGCATTAGCGAGGCCTGCTACGACAGTAGTCGAGGTTTTTTTAGTCATGGCACAAACTAAAGCCGACTTTAAAAGTCCTTGGGTTTCAATTACTACGTCATAGGTCTGCGCTTGTAAGTGTTTACGAAAAGCAAAAAATTCCTGCCAGGTTTTTAAGCTGAAGATATTGTTTTTCCAGCGCCTTAACGCAATGGGGATAATGCGATCAATACCTCGCAAGCCATTACGCGAGCGCAAGGGCTCTAGTAAATCAAGATAGGCCTCTTCAACTACCCAATCAATTTGTGCCTCTGGAAGGTGTTCTCGCAAATCCCAAACGAGGGGTAGGTTATGTAAGACATCTCCTAAAGAAGATAACTTCACGATCAAAATGCGGATGTGTGCTGAACTCATACCGCTAATTATCTTGCTTTTTTAAAAGACTAGAATTTTGGCGCTTGATTCCACGCAAAGCCAGTTAAGTCTTTGGCATTCATAGTCGGCTCTATTCCCTCTGGAATGGGCCATACAACCCCTACCGTGGGATCATTCCAAGCTAAACAACGCTCACCTTGGGGGTAATAATAATCAGTCGTCTTATACAGAAACTCAGCAGCATCCGAGAGCACAAAAAAACCATGGGCAAACCCTGCTGGAATCCACATTTGCCGATGATTTTGCGCGCTTAACTCTGCCCCGACCCATTTCCCAAAGTGGGCTGATGACTGGCGTAAATCAACTGCGACATCAAAGACTGCGCCGGCAGTAACGCGTACCAATTTACCTTGGGTTTTTTCTACTTGGTAATGCAAGCCGCGTAGCGTGTTCTTTTTCGAGAAAGATTGATTATCTTGGACAAACTCGGCCTGAATACCCGTTGCCGCAAGAAACTGGGCTGCATTGAACGACTCATAAAACCAGCCCCGCTCATCGCCAAAGACTTTGGGTTCTAAAACTAAGACCTCAGGAATACGGGTTGGTGTTACCAATAAATTACTCATGCGCCACTCATCCTCAGTCTTTTTCTTGCAAGATGCGTTGCAGATATTGACCGTAGCCACTTTTCATCATTTGGCTAGCGATTTTTTCAACGCCTGCGGCTGTAATCCATCCTTGCCGATAGGCAATTTCTTCCGGGCAAGCCACCATTAAACCTTGGCGTTTTTGTAAGGTGGCAATAAAACCTGCAGCATCTAATAAGGAATCGTGTGTGCCTGTATCTAGCCACGCAAAACCCCGGCCCATGATTTCAACATTGAGTTGACCTGCCTGCAAATAATGTCGATTCACATCGGTAATTTCTAATTCACCACGCGCGCTCGGTTTAATTCCTGCGGCAATCTCACAGACTTGCGAGTCATAAAAATACAGGCCTGTAACCGCATAATTACTACGCGGCTTGAGTGGCTTTTCGGCAATTGAAATGGCTTTGAACTGCTTATCAAATTCAACTACTCCATACCGTTCTGGATCTTGCACATGATAGGCAAAGACTGTAGCTCCCGTGGTGTGCCGATCGGCACGGTGTAATTGATTGACTAATTCATGGCCATAAAAAATATTGTCACCCAAAACTAATGCGCTAGGGTCTTGGCCAATAAATGATTTCCCGAGAATAAATGCTTGGGCTAAGCCATCGGGCGAAGGTTGCACCTTATATTGAATTTGCAATCCCCATTGCGAGCCGTCGCCCAGCAACTCTTGAAAGCGAGGAGTATCGTGCGGAGTAGAAATTAATAAAACTTCCCGAATACCCGCAAGCATTAAGGTACTTAAAGGGTAATACACCATGGGCTTGTCATAAATTGGCATCAGCTGTTTTGAAACAGCTTGGGTTACTGGGTATAAACGCGTACCCGAGCCCCCCGCTAAAATAATTCCCTTGCGCTTATTCATTTGACTTCATCATCTCTTGTTTACCCTGCTTTACTAACTGCTGAACATAATCAATCACGGCTGGCTGCCAATGAGGAAAGTCGGGAACGCCATTGGCACTCGCGGCTAATCGATCGGCAAAGACCCCTTTTAGCTTCGTATTAGCCATTTTAGAGTTGTTTGGTCGCGGGGCTGGAGTTGGGTAATCTTTAGTGGGAATGGGACGGATATTTGCTACTTGCAATTTTAAGGTGGCGCCAGCGTCTAGCGCAGTTTGCACCACCAAACAAGCCAATTGATACCAGGTCGTTTCACCATCAGGTACAGCATGATAAATACCTGATGCAAATGGCTGAGCGATAAAGTCTAAACTTATTTGCGCTAACCAAGCTGCGCTAGTTGGCACCCCAAATTGATCACTCACAATGGCTAGTTGCTCACGTTCTTTCGCCAAACGTAAAATGGTGCGAATAAAATTAGCGCCATCGCCATAGACCCAACTGGTTCTAAAAATCGCATAGTGGGGTGCTAATGCAATGATTGCTGCTTCTCCAGCAGCTTTACTTGCCCCATAAATACTCAGTGGTGCTGGTAAATCAGTCTCTAGATAGGCGGCTTCTTTTTTGCCGTCAAAAACATAATCGCTTGAGTAGTGTAAAAAAGTTGCATTCGTTTTAGCGGCGTACTCGGCCATGATTTGCACTGCAGTAGCGTTAATCGCAAACGCGCGTTCTTTGTCGGTTTCAGCCCGATCGACTGCGGTATAGGCCGCAGCGTTAATAATGAGCTTGGGCTGCTGTTTTTTTAAAAGCTGCCCAAGTGCTAAGGGGTTTTCTAAATCACAAGCGTTGGGTTCCTCATTGCTGCCAACGCCCCGCCCAATAAAAATAATATCTTGCTGTACATGATTACTTAGGGCATTTTGAAACGCGCGCCCTAACTGCCCATTTTTTCCAAAAACCAGAATCTTACTAAATGAATGACTAAGCGACATAATGCTGATTAATCCAATCGCGGTAAGAACCGCTTTGCACTCCAGCCACCCATTCCGGATTAGCTAGATACCACTCTACGGTTTTCCGAATACCTGTAGCAAAAGTTTCCGCTGGCTTCCAGCCAAGTTCTCGCTCTAGCTTGCTCGCATCAATTGCATAGCGCCGATCATGCCCTGGCCGATCGGTTACAAAACGAATTTGCTCAGCATAAGATCCGCCGCTTGAGCGGGGTCTAAGCTCATCTAGAATCGAGCAAATCGTGTTGACGACCTCTAAATTCGTTTTTTCATTCCAGCCGCCCACGTTATAGGTTTCCCCCAGAGTCCCTTTTTCTAGTACACGTCGAATTGCCGTGCAATGATCACCCACATAAAGCCAATCGCGCACTTGCATGCCGTCACCATAAATTGGTAACGGCTTTTCATTTAAGGCATTCAATATCACTAGCGGAATCAGCTTCTCGGGAAAATGATAAGGTCCATAATTATTTGAACAATTGGTGGTGAGCACAGGTAAACCATAGGTATGAAACCAGGCGCGCACTAAATGATCAGAGGCAGCCTTTGAGGCTGAGTAGGGGCTATTGGGTTCATAGGCCGTAGTTTCTTTAAACGCCGCAGCGCTTGCTCCTAATGAGCCATATACCTCATCAGTAGACACATGTAAAAAGCGAAATTGTTGCTGCGCTTCAGTCGGTAATGAATTCCAATACGTACGACTACATTCTAATAAATTAAAACTGCCCAAAATATTCGTTTGAATAAAATCAGCCGGCCCATGAATTGACCGATCGACATGGCTCTCGGCAGCAAAATTAATAATGGCACGAGGGCGATGCTCTTGGAGAAGATTAGCCACTAAAGTGCTATCGCCAATATCGCCTTGAATAAAAATATGACGGGGGTCTTTTTCGAGCGGGGCTAAGGTACTTAAATTACCTGCATAAGTCAGTTTGTCTAAATTAATAATACCTTCAGCCTTGGGGTTGGCAAGCCAATCCAAGACAAAATTACTGCCAATAAAACCTGCCCCACCAGTAACTACAATCATAATGACACGCCCAAATCTTATTTCAGTTTATTTAAGAAGATCAAGATACTTATTAAACCGTTTATGCCCAAATAGTAACCTGCCCAGCCATCGCATGACGCCGATTGTCCAAAATGTGTGTTTTTTAGCAAGGGGAGGTGGTGGCGGATCAAGGTGACTAGCGCTATTGATCAGGGCGCTATTAATATAAATTCGATAGCCTTGTTTGCGTAAATCAGCATGAAAAGCAATATGATCAGACTCCTCTTGCTCTGCCGCATTAACGCCACTATATCGACCAGCCAGAAAAGCCCCGCGGCGATAAATGCCCAGCCCACCAAATGCAGAGTCAACTTCGATCATGCCTTGATTAGCGTTTAAGTGAACCTGCTTAGCCTGTACTGCTAAATTTTGGGCCGCTGACTCACCTAGGATGGGCTCTAGTTTATGCATCTGCACCATACAATCGACTGGACTCCAATCTGGGTGGCGCAAGGTCCAGACATCATAATAAGTATGCAACTGATTGGCCGTAATTACATCCCACTCTTCGGCTACCTCCCAGCATTGCGCAATCGATTGCGCGGAAATATGCCGATTAATGCCATCTAAATCGGCCATCGCAATAAAATCTACACTGGCATAGCGGGGATTATTTTGCACCTCTGTCACGATGCGATTACGCGCATATGCCAAACGGGCCGTACGCATAGGTATCTGCTTGATTAATCTACCAAAGCTAATGTAATCAAAATTCGGTAAGCGTAATTTTAATGTCGCTAATTGTTGGATGGTGCCGTCATCTGAATCGCTTTCTACTACTAAGCCATGAATACACTTGAAGTCGCGCATGGCCTCATACAAAGCATCGAGCTCTTGGTTAATATGGGCGGCAATATTCCGCGCTGGGCCAGCAATTAATATTTCTGCTTGATCTATCGGCTTTCGCTTTGACATCGCCAAACTCAAGTTAATGCAAAATCATGTTGAATGGAAGCAATAATCTTTTGAGCAAATGCTGCTGAACTAAACCCTTGAAATTGGGGAGATGCTAAAAATTGCTGACCCGCTATTTGGTATGCCTGATAATCTTCTGCAGATAAATCCTTTAGAAAACTATAGAGTGCTCCGTAGGATTGAAATTGACGAAAATCAATAAAGCAATTTTTTGGAATGGCTTTTTCTACCTCAGGGTCACCCCAATAAATCGGTACACATCCCGCAAATAAACAGTCGAATATTTTTTCGGTAAGGTAGCCACGGATATCACGCGCATTTTCAAAGCAAATGCTAAAGCGAGCTTGACTTAAGGCGGTAAATTTACTGTTTACCGGACCACCATAGCTTGGAAAAACGGCTTTGCCCATGAGAAAGGGCGGCACCTTAGCCAGACGATAGCGCATCTTTCCTAGCATACCAAAGCGCTTTTGGGGTACTTTCCACCCGTGTCCATACAAAACAAAATCGCTTGGTGCATTAGTCTCAAACCAGCGAATAGCTTTTACTCGCTCTGAATACAATTCCCGCTCATCCCTGCGATTAGCATGCCGATTACTGGCAATTAAAATACAAAACTGAGGGCGTGCACTAAAGCCTAAATTAACTACTTGATGTGGACTAAATTCAGCAGGCAGTGGATTTGGTATCGTCATTGCATGTAATTTTGCTTTAGCAAGCCCTAAGCTGATTAGCGACTGTGGATTAGCTTCGAGTAAATTTTTATCCCAAGTAAAAATGCCATCAAACTGCTGCAAATACACAGCGTCTGCATTGGCTTGTACAGTTAATTCAGTCTCAAAACGGATTAAATAATTTTTACCTTGACCTTGGGTAATCAGGGGGATTGACTCGATATAGAGATTGAAGTCAGGCTCTTTACCCTGACTATGAATTACATCCAGCGTATGTAATTCAATGCCACAAGCTAATGCTTGCGCCTTTAATACACGGAAAGGCTCAAGGCAATCGTCCCGATTGCGCGGGCTTTGTGGGTTAAATAGATCGTCCTGACCTACCTCCCACCCGATAATACTTCCAATTAGCATGAAGAGTTGCTCTCTGATTTTTCTTTGGGTTAATGTTCTAATTATAGAGTTATGACTATCATCACCCAACTTCAAGGCGGCTTAGGCAATCAATTATTTCAATACGCTACTGGAAGAGCGCTCGCAACGTATTTTCAGACAGATCTCTTGCTTGATAGGGCCTGGTTTGAATGCCCAACCTTTGGCAGTACACCCAGACAACTAGAATTGCCATTTTTAAAATTGCCTAAACCGACTTATATCAGCGCTAATTTTGGTACGCCAATAAAAATGGGGTTAATAAAATCTTTAATACACTCTTTTTCCCCATCTAAACCAAAGATATACCATGAAAAATTGGGCTTTACTTTTGACGACAAGCTATTTAAAGTAAAATTAAATAAAAACCAAGATCTACTCTTATTTGGTTACTGGCAATCCTTTAAGTATTTTTCGTCAATGCGCTTGGCACTTCAATCTGAATGTCAGCCTTGTGCTCTAGTTAGCGAACACTATGGATTTTATTTAAAAAAAATACAATCTACAGAGTCGATCATGCTTCATATTAGACGGGGTGATTATCTAACCTCTCCGTCGGCATCGAAAATTCATGGTGTATTAAATATAAACTATTACATTCTAGCCATTCAGTTAATCTTAAAGGAAATACCCAGCGCTCACTTTTTTATTTTTTCTGATGATATTTCTTGGGCTATAGATACTTTACCAAAAAACATAAATGCTACGTTTATTAAAACTGACTCTAGCATAAATTCTACCTCTCAAGAATTACTATTGATGATGTATTGCCGTCATCATATTATTGCTAATAGTTCTTTTAGTTGGTGGGGTGCATGGTTGAAATTTGAGCCAACGGGCATAGTCATTGCCCCTAGTCGTTGGCTTGCTGAACAGAAAAATGGGCTAACTGATTTATTTCCACCAGACTGGGTTGTCATAACTGCCTAATAAATTAAATTAACTTAAATTAATTGCCTGATACCCTTCCTTTTCGGCCAATCCAACTCGCAGATAGTGCTATCAACCAGCGTTCAAGCCGCGTTAATGGCGTTAAGATACCGTTTTTTCGATGTTGAAACCGAGCATAAATCTCATAATTAGCGCCGACAGATATTCCTGGAATTTTTTGATTTAAAAGCCTTAGGCATTCAACTCCAAAATTAAGTCGCTCAGCTAAAGACATGGCGCGAGGTAAAAATGTAACTGGGATACCCAATCCGCTTAAGTACTGCGCTTGAGATTTTTTAAATACATTCTTAGCCTCTTCTCTAAAATTAATACTTGTTTGACTTGCATGGAGCCGATAAATAATTAATTTTTTTGGAATATTCGCAAATCGATATCCAGCTATGGCCAACTCTGCCCAAAAAAAATAATCTTCCGCATGCAAAGAGGTTAATTTGTAAGGGTGCGATTTAAATATTTCTGTCTTACCCATCACAGCTGGATTGCAAAGAGGGCTACATACGGTCAACATTGCACGAATATCAGCATTTGAATGCCGTTGTTTTGAGTTACGTAAATCGCCATTTTTCTGGTTTAAGGTCCAGTGATCTGCACCGCAAATATCCACTTCATGCGTTTCAAGAAATTCAACTTGGATTTTTAATCGGCTTGGGAGGGCGCGATCATCTGCATCTAATAGCGCAAGGTATTTACCTTTGGCTAAAGTTGCTATCTTATTGCGAGTACTAATTAAGCCATGATTTTGATCAGAAAAAATTTTGACAATTCGCGTATCGTGATAGCGATTGATAATTTCGCGGGTTTGATCGGTAGAGCCATCATCGATAATAATCAGTTCAAAATTGGTGTAAGTTTGCGAAAGAATACTTTCAATTGCTTCGCCAATATAGCGTTCAGCATTAAACGCTGGCATTGACACGCTTACCAATGGGCCTAAAACGCTTGGCTTATCCTCTGCGGCCTGTAGAAATGAATTGTTTAGTTCAATTGCATCCATACATATTCAGCTTAAAAATAGCTTTTAATGTAGCGCAAAAATCGTTTGACCGATTTCAGCATTCTTGAGGGTAATGATTTATTACCTACCCCATAATCGAGCTCGACTTCCCAATTGGATTGATAAATTACCCCTAAAAAATTCTGCTTTAATTTTGCTTCGGTTTCGCCTAAACGTTGCGCCGTATAGTATTGCCAGTCGTAGTGATAAATGCGAAATAAAGGTTCAATCATGCGTATGGGAATGGCCTGAAAATTCAGTAAGGCCTCACCATAGAACAAAGTTTCAGGGTATTCGGGTGTAACGGCATCCCATAAAGTAATGCCTTTAGGCATCAAATACTGTTCATCGAGTGATTGCCATACTTTAGCCGACCAGATAAATGGCGCAGGAGCACAATAATATTGGGGGCCTTCCCGACCAAATAATTGCTGTACCCGCATCGCCTCTTCACGTAAATTCGATTCCACTTTGGTATAGCCACGGTTGGTAGCCAATTGAAATAATTCTTTGTTTTGATGCAAAACAGTATAGGGATAGCCATCGCTAGCTAAAAAATCGGTCTTGCCAAAATCACGAATAAAAATACTATCTGAATCAATACAAAGATAGTTATCGGCTAAACCTAAACGCCAGAAATCGGCTTTAATGATTGCTTGGCTTAAGCCTCCAGGCATATCTAGCTGCACAACTTTAGAAGCGCGCGGATTTGCCGCAATAATGGCTTCATCGGCGATCCAGGTAAAACTGAAGCTTTGCCCATCTTTGCCTAGCACTTCTAAAAGTAATTCACGATCGGCTGTAGGTGTAGAAATATAAAACGGTAACTGGTCGCGATTGTGTTTTTGTAAGGAAATTAATAAGCGCTTGACGCGCAGAAAATCGCGGCGGTATGATTTACAGTAGAGCACCATGCTTTGGGTCATTCTGCCTAGACCTTATTCATTTTTATAGCCTTGAGGATTTTGCGATTGCCAGCGCCAGCTATCAACGCACATTTGCTCAATACCACGAGAGGCTTTCCAGCCAAGCTGTTGTGCGGCTAAATGGGGGTCTGCATAGCAACTTGCAATATCGCCAGCACGCCTAGCTACTACTTGATAAGGTATTGCGCGCCCTACTGCTTGCTCGTAAGCACGTAATACATCCATCACGCTGTAACCCAAGCCAGTGCCTAAATTGACGGTAAGGGAAGGCTTGTCATCCAATAAATAATCGATTGCCCGCACATGTCCTTGAGCTAAGTCAACCACATGGATGTAATCGCGCACCCCCGTTCCATCGGGTGTAGGCCAATCGTTACCATACACATTGAGTACGGGTAATTTACCAATGGCTACTTGCGCCACAAGGGGAGATAAATTATTCGGAATGCCCAGTGGATCTTCACCAATTAAACCAGACTCATGCGCACCAATGGGGTTGAAATAACGCAAGTAGGCAATATGCCAACTTGGGTCAGCAATTTCTAAATCACGCAGAATTTGCTCACTCATGAGTTTGGTTTGACCATAGGGGTTTGTCGGCCGTAATGCTGCCTGCTCATCAATGGGAACGACATCGGGATCGCCATAAACTGTTGCTGAAGAACTAAATACAAATCGCTTGCAATGGTGCTCTTGCATTACCTGTAAAACCGTTAATAAGCCGAGCAAATTATTTTGGTAATAGGCTAAGGGTTTGGCGACTGATTCACCGACCGCTTTTAGTGCCGCAAAATGAATGACCCCTTCAATAGGATATTGATTAAACAGCGCTGCCATAAAAATGGGGTCACAAACATCCCCTTCCATAAAATTAGGAACTTGTTTAGCGAGTCCTTCAAGCCGCCGCAGTACTTGAGGGCTCGAATTCACAAAATTATCGATCCCGATTACCTCGTGCCCTGCTAGCAGCAGTTCAAGCCATGTATGCGAGCCGATATAACCCGTTGCGCCTGTTAAAAGAATCATGTCTTACCAATACCTTCATTAAGCAATTTAGTAATTTACTTATTATCCCCGATTACCCTTTATCATTTGTTTTTATGAGGTCGTCCACTGCCAACAGCTCAAGCCCTATTTTGGACTTTATCCTGATCGCCATAAGCAGTATTTTATTGTTGATTTGGCCCATCAGTAATACGATTGCCCTACGTAATGGATTGCTCATTGCTGGCACTATATTGGCGCTAATCGTCTTTAAGCGTTTTTCTTGCACCAAAAACCTAATCCGTTTTTTACCCATCAGTCTGAGTATTGGCATGTTCATTTGGGTTTTATTGCATTTCTTGCTGTTCAGTCAAGACCCTATTTTGCAACTGCATGAGCTCGGTAGTACTTGGAAGCGAAGCTTGTTGGCCTTTCTCATCGGTGGAGCAACTGGCTTAGTGCTACGCCAGCGCCCACAGCAAACTAACTTCTTGTGGCTTGGCATCTATGCCAGTTTCTTATTCTTAGTGGTTGACTACTTAATCGCCTTTACACAAACGGGACAAGTATTTATGCCCCGTTATTATTTTGTCAGCCCCTTTGGTAACAAGATTAATACCGTAATCATGGGCATCCTATTTATTAGTGCAGTTTGCGGCGCGACTGCTTTTCAGTATCAACAAATCAGTTTAAATAAAATGAAGCTCAACTGGGGCTTATCTGTATTTTGGCTTTCGGGTGTTCTGCTTATTTTATTTTCTTACACCACCATTATTGATACGCGTAATGGAATTGGTATCGCTACTATTCTATTAACTGCCTGGATTATGATTATTTTTCTCGCTAAATTGCGCAGCATAAAAAATAGATTGGGCACTAATTTCAATGTAAGTTATTGGAAATCAATACTCCTTATAGCGCTGCCTTTGCTTGTTTTACTATTTTTTATTCAAGGTCATCTACAAATTAATCGGGGTTGGAATCATTTTTTTGAAGATTTACACATTGCCACGCAAATTGATCGTTACCCCCAATGGCAGAATACGCAGCAGCTCGGCTATCCTCAAACTGCTGGTGGCGAAATGGTGTATCCCAATAATTACGAACGCGCTGCCTGGGCGACCGCAGGGATTGATTCGATTACTAAAAATCCTTTGGGCTTTGGCTTGCTTGAGCACTCATTAGAGAGAGTCATTAAACAATCTTATCCTAATGCCACTATTAAATCAGCTCACAGCGCTTGGATTGATTATGGGCTAGCTTTTGGTATTCCTGGTTTGCTATTCACTCTGGGCGCTTTACTTAGCATCATCGGCATCGCCTTGAGGCAGCTAAGTGCAAGCACTTCACCCAATGCGCTGATGGCGATTTGGGTCGCATCTGGTTTATTGCTTACTTTTACCGTAGCTGAGGTCAGCAGTAAACATTCAATTGAAATATTATTTTTCTGTATTGCACTCTTGAGTGCAATGATTTTTCCAGCAACCGATTCTACTTAGTTGAGCTCGCCAACGGCATGAAAAATCGTTTGTACAGCTTGATCAACTCCCAGCGGTTTTGCGCTAATGACGGGCATTTGCTGCTGCTGCCAAGCGGCGTAAATTTGCTCAAGCGTGGCGATAATCGCACTTGGATTACTTTGCTCGGCAATATAAGCTTGATGCTCAACCAAGAGCTGATTAAAGGTGGGGTTGCGGTGGGTTAAAGCCAAAATTGGTCGCTGCGCCCAAAAATATTCATAGGCTTTTGAAGGAATATATTCAGCGCACCACTCGCTATTACCATGGAGCAAAAGCAATACATCAGCTTCGCGCATCAGTTGATTGACTTTTTCGCGACCCGATTGTTGACTAGCAGAATCAAACTCTAAACGCCCGTGTGTGATCACAATATCGCTTAGCCGATGATCTTGGATCGCGCGAGCTGAAAGTGCATCTAAGTCAGAGCCATAAATATCGATCCGTAAATGCGTTCTTGCCTCTGGATGCCGAGAAAAAAACGCTGGCAATGCATTGAGCAGTCCTTGTAATGAGCGAGTATGCGATAAAGAGCCAAAATGAGCCAAATGCAATTGTCCACTAGCCCTCCAGGCAAGCGGCGCAGTCTCAGTCCTTGGTGGGTTTGCCCCTGGCAAGACAACTAAGCCTTTTAACTTGCCGCGCGCATCAGGCACTAATAAGTTAGGGTTACGCTTTTGTGCATAACTTAAAGCACCTGTTGTAAACCACCAAACCCGATCTGCATGTAAACAAATTTGCTTTTCTAGCTGAAAGCGAAAATGGGCTTCACGCTCACTTGGGGCATTGAGTCCATCATCCTGCTCATTACTGCGCATGACTAAGGGGTCATGAATTTCTGCCAGCCACTTTAGCTGCGCGTTTTTGCCTGCATAGCGCTTAATCAACATTGCTGCTAAATGAGCTGACCAAGCTCCGCCAGTGGAATACACCAGATCAATTTTGCCAGCGCGGGCTAACTGAATACCATGCCAGGCTGCTGGCAATGCCCATGACCATTGACTTGAATAACCAGCAATGAGTCGCTCGAGAGCAATAAAAGGCGCCAGCAATGCCGATAATGAAACCGTCAAGACTTTATAAATAAAGCCTCGTCCACACCGCATAGCAAGCCAATGGCGAAAATCAAAGCGTAAACCTGCAGGCCCCCAAGGGAAAAATTGCCGATGCGTAAAGCGTTGATCAGCAGAACCAGTAACCGCACTAAAGACTGTTAACTCTAGACCAGCAGCCAATAAATAAGGCACCTTATCAGTAATCGTTTGACTTGCGGCACGTCCATCCATATTAAAACCATGCGCCAGAATTAACCAACGTTTGGGTAAGTGCTCTAGTTCGGTGACGTCCATGGTGGAGCTCATGGTCGAGTTCATTGGCGCCTTAACTTTAATATGCGTTCTTATTTACAAAGCCGCGAAAGATCGTTAAGAAAATAATCTTGAAGTCGAGCCAGAGCGACCAATTTTCAATGTAATATAAATCGTGCTCAATACGGGCATGCAAATCGGTATCCCCCCGCCAGCCATGGATTTGGGCCCAGCCCGTGATTCCTGCTTTTACTAAATGCTTCTTCATGTAGTCTGGAATTTCTTGTTTAAATTGCTCAACAAAAATCGGGCGTTCGGGGCGTGGGCCCACAATCGACATTTGGCCTTGTAAGACATTAAAAAACTGTGGCAATTCATCCAGGCTAGTGGCGCGCATCCATTTTGAAAAGGCCGTAACGGATTTATTTGCTGAACCACCCCACTGTACTTGCTCTTCTTCCAGATTCGTTGGCATGCTACGAAACTTCAGAATTTCAAAAACTTCGCCATTCCAGCCAATGCGTTCTTGGCGATAAAAAATTGGGCCCGGTGAACTGACCTTGACACAGATAGCCAAAATTAAAATGAGGGGGCTGATCAAGATTAAAATCAGGGTTGCCAACACGTAATCTTCTACTGTTTTGATAAATAGATTTACCCCAGCCATCGGGGTGCCATATAAATCAATCATCTGCATCCCCAACACCTCACTAACGCCATGATTAATTAAGCGAAATGAAAACCAATCAGGCACAAAGCGAATGGTCGCGGTACTTAATTTGAGATGCTCCATGACCATGCGCATTTGACTGTCATCGCCCATCGGTAAAGCGAGCCAGATTTCATTCAGGGGTTGTAAAGCTAGTGCAGTTAACTGCTGCGGACTCAATTCTCTTAAATGGGTTTGAATACGGTAGCCAGACCATCTTGAGCCTTCAATGCGAGTGACTAATTCTTCGGCGGTTGAGCCAGATCCAATAATAGCAATATGGCGCAGATTTACGCCTTTGGCACGATACTGACGAAGTAAAATATAACTGACTAAGCGGCTGCCACACAAGATAATTAAACTGCCAATGGCCCAAGACGATAACCACAGGCGCGAATACATTTCTGTTGACTTGCTAAATACTAGCCAGATCAAAATTAAAATCCAGGTTTTTAAAACGCCCGCGGCAACTTGACCGAATAAAGCCCATAAATTACCACCGCGCCATGAGCGATAGGCACCATTAGTCAAAACTAAATAGGCCAGACTGGCCAGCACCATTAAAGCGGTGTAGCGCTGTAAATCTAAACCTGGGTCTTTAAAATATTGCAAAACAAAAAATGTCACTAAACCCACGACATTAATCATTACAAAATCGAAGAGACGGATTAAATAGGAATTAATTAAAAAAGAGGCTGCCATGGTGATATTTTGCAGTACTTGCGCTAAGCCTATGCAATTTGTAGGCCAAAATTGCTTTTTAATGCCCTAATGACCGCATCTGGGCTAATTTGATCCATGAGGTATACAGGCTCTTTGGGATATTCAGAGCCTAAATGAAGATAAGCACCCCCCTCGCTAAGGCCAGGGCCCAAGATGATAGGAATTGCAGTGCCGCTCGCAAGTGGGCCCCAACGCGCTGGATTAGTAGGTCCATGTAGTGCAACTAAAGGCCTACCTAAAATTGCGGCTAAATGCATCGTCCCTGTATTGACTGCCACGACTGCTTCAGCCTGATTAATTATGCGTGCCGTTTCAAGCCAATTTACTGATCCTGCGACAGAAATAATTGGTACCCTGGCCAGAGGATCATCTAAATTGCTTGGCGTAATGGCTGACAAATTTGCGCTCGGCAAGCTGGCATTTAATTTTTGTACTAAGGCTGCGGCACGTTTTTGATCGTCGGGACCGCCCGTAATAACAATCGCATAACCCGCACTCACTAGGCGCTTACTGAGCTCGAGCCATGAGTTAAGAGGCCATTCGCGCATGGCAAACTGCGTACCGCTCGCCCATGGATGCAGCACTATAAATGGCTTACTAACATGCGCTTGATTGCCTTGCACCATACCCGTCAAGTCAAGTTCTGGCAGCGCGCCGGTAGAAATATTTAAAGGGCTGAGCAAGGCCCGAAAGTTATCTATTTCATGCACTGTGCGGCTATGGGGAACTAATACATCATAGGCAAAGTGCCGATATTGGCCCGGGGTATTAAAACCAAGCGTTAATTTTGCGCCACTGAGAGCACAAAGAATCGCGCTAATTTTGGACCATTGCGAAGTATCAATTAAAACGTCTACTGGAAATTCGGCAATCGATTCGCGCATGGTTTGTAAAGCATGCCACGGAGAGGTAATTGGAATAAGTACGATGCGCTCAAAATTGCTGATTAATTTAAAAACCTCTGCATTGGCTGGAGTTGAAAAAACAGTGACACTAATTTGCTCGCCAGTTTTGGCTTGAATTTGATTGCGAAATTGCTTGAGATCAGCCAATATCGCTGATACCAATAAGGCATCGCCAACGGCAGCAAATACGCAAAAGCCAATCCGCTTGATGGTGACTTCGTCGGTCAGCCTAGTCGATGGGTCAGCTGATAAGGGGGAATGCAATTGCTCGCCCAAGAGGCTCTTTTTAGGGCGAAAAAGGGCGATTAGATAAAGCAAGGGCACCCCTAACCATCGGTCTAGGCGACGCAATACAGCCTTTCCCCGCTCTGCTGGAATCTGCTGACCTTTCCTGCCGCCGTCGCCTGCTGTGCTCACACCCGCCATCCTTGCTCTTCTTGCGCCTTGAGGCCCCATTGTATTTGTTGCGAAGAGGCTCAGGCCTCCTTTTAAAACAATTTACAATAGTGTCTTTACCTCCGTCACCACGGAACGATGAAAATAAACCCGAAATTAAGTTGAAACTGACCCTTATTTTTTAAGAAAACTCCATGTCAAAATCAAAAGTAGCCCTAATTACTGGAATTACAGGCCAAGATGGCGCCTATTTAGCCGAATTCTTACTGCGTAAGGGTTATGAAGTGCATGGCATTAAGCGCCGTGCTTCACTCTTTAATACCGACCGCATCGATCACCTCTATCACGACCCCCACATTGAGGGCTCTAAATTAACCCTGCACCATGGTGACCTCACCGATTCATCGTGCCTTATTCGCATTATTCAACAAACCCAGCCTGATGAGCTCTATAACTTAGCCGCGCAGTCGCATGTCGCTGTCTCTTTTGAAGAGCCAGAGTACACCGCTAATTCAGATGCTTTAGGCGCCCTGCGTTTATTAGAAGCAATTCGGATTTTGAAGTTAGAGAAAAAAACCCGCTTTTATCAAGCCTCAACCTCAGAGCTCTATGGCTTAGTACAAGAAATTCCCCAAAAAGAAACCACGCCTTTTTATCCCCGTAGTCCCTATGCCGTGGCTAAGCTCTACGCCTACTGGATTACCGTGAACTACCGTGAGGCTTATGGCATGTATGCCTGTAACGGCATTCTTTTTAATCATGAGAGCCCGATTCGCGGCGAAACGTTTGTCACCCGCAAAATTACCCGTGCCTTAGCGCGTATTAAATTAGGCGTACAAGAATGTTTATACCTTGGCAATCTTGATGCTAAACGCGACTGGGGTCATGCCCGCGATTATGTTGAAATGCAATGGCTAATGTTGCAACAAGAAGTTGCTGAAGATTATGTGATTGCAACCGGCGTGCAATTTAGTGTGCGTGAGTTCATTAACTTAGCTGCCGCAGAGTTAGGCCTGAAAATTACCTGGCAAGGCACGGGCGTCAATGAAAAAGGCTTTGATAGTAAGGGCAAATGTATTGTGGCCGTAGACCCCCGTTATTTCCGTCCCACTGAAGTCGAAACCCTTTTGGGTGATGCCACTAAAGCCAAAGAAAAGCTGGGTTGGGTGCCACGTACCTCGTTTGCCGATTTAGTCAAAGAGATGGTGCGTGAAGACCTTCGCGGCGCCGAACGCGACGAACTCGTGAAAAAACATGGCTATACCACCCTGGAGCGCAATGAATAAAGCAGCAAAGATTTATGTAGCAGGTAATCGTGGCATGGTGGGAAGCGCGATTGTGCGCTTTTTACGCTCTGGAGGTTATGAGAATATCCTCACGCGTACACATGCTGAGCTCGATTTACTCAATCAAGAGGCCGTGCACCAATTTCTGCAAGCCGAAAAACCAGATTACCTATTTATTGCAGCAGCTAAAGTAGGTGGCATTCAATCGAACAATACGTATCGCGCCGATTTCATTTATCAAAATCTAATGATTGAATGTAATTTGATTCATGGGGCTTATGCCGCCGGTATTCATCATCTAATATCTTTAGGCTCAAGTTGTATTTACCCGCGCGATTGTCCGCAACCGATTAAGGAAGAATATTTACTGTCGGGGCCGCTAGAGCAAACCAATGAACCTTATGCGATCGCTAAAATTGCTGGTATTAAGTTGTGTGAAAATTACAATCGCCAATACGGCACCCATTATGTGAGTTTAATGCCGACTAATTTGTATGGTCCTGGTGATACTTACGATTTAAATAATTCCCATGTCTTGCCCGCCTTAATTCGCAAAGCCCATGAAGCCAAATTGCGTAATGAAAAAGCCTTAGTCGTCTGGGGCTCGGGTCGACCCCGCCGTGAGTTTATGCATGTCGATGATTTGGCGAGGGCCTGCGTGATGCTAATGGAGCAGGGTTATAACGGGCCTTTCCTCAACATTGGTACTGGTACAGATTTAACGATTCGCGAATTAGCCGAAGAAGTTATTAAGGTTATTGGTTTTCAAGGTGATTTACAGCTTGATAGCAGTAAGCCCGATGGCACCCCACAAAAACTTCTCGATGTCAGTAAAGCCAACGCCTTAGGCTGGAAAGCGCAAATTGAACTGCGCACGGGAATTGCGAATGCCTATAGCTGGTTTTTAGAGCATATTGCCCCTGGACTGAAGTGAGTAAAATTTAGTCATGAAGCTTGAATTTTCAACAGTAATTCTTTGTGGCGGCGCGGGCTCGCGTTTATGGCCAGTTTCTCGTGAAAACCGGCCCAAAGTATTTATGCCAGTGGCCAGTCAAAAATCACTCCTCAGTGAAACGGCGCAACGTATTGCCTCAGCCAATCCTTGGCTTTGTGTGCTCACCTCTGAAAGTCTCGGCTTTCAAGTATTAGCCGATCTAAAAGAAGCTGGGCAAGCAGCCGAACTCACTTTAATCGAGCCTCTCCGACGCAATACTGCGCCTGCCGTTCTGTTTGCTGCCCTCGCAGCCAAGGCAGCTGGTCGTGGTGCCATTCCCATGTTAATTTTGCCAGCCGACCATGTCATCCACGATAAGGTTGGTTTTGAAATGGCCGTTAGTAAGGCGGTTGATTTTGCTAATGCGGGTCATTTAGTTACTTTTGGTATTCCACCGACTCATGCGGAAACGGGGTATGGCTACCTTAAACTGGGTTCGCCCGCCCGTACCTCTAGTAATGCAGAGGCTCGTGTTGTCGACCAATTTGTTGAAAAACCGGCAGCCTCATTGGCTGAACAATATGTTGCAGCTGGGAACTTTCACTGGAACTCGGGCATGTTTTGCTTTACGCCCGAGACTTTCTTAAGTGTGGCTGAACAAATTGCGCCAGCGCTTAGCAAGCAAGTACTAGCCTGCTGGCAAGCTACTACTAAAAATGATGCCGACAGCAGTGGTAACGCTATTACTGAAAAAACCCTCCTACTCGATGAAAAAACCATGGCGGCAATTGAGGATATCTCTCTCGATTACGCCATTATGGAAAAAGCACCAAACGTTGTTTCAGTGAACGCGAGTTTTGATTGGGATGATGTTGGTTCTTGGGACGCCCTTGCCAAACATTTTCCCGAAGATGAGCAAGGCAATGCAAGCGAAGGCAAGGCGATTTTTATTGACTCTAACAATACCTTTGTATTTGGACGTGAACGCTTAATAGCTGCCGTAGGCCTAGATAATCTGATCATTGTGGATACCCCCGATGCCCTCTTAGTTACTGCGAAAGGCCATTCGCAATCCGTAAAAAAAGTCGTTGAAAAACTCAATCAAGCCAAAGATGAGCGTGGCACTTATCACAGTACGGTGCATCGTCCGTGGGGCACCTACACCATCATTGAAGAGGGGCCAGATTACAAAATTAAGCGGATTGTGGTTCACCCTGGGGCGCGCTTATCACTGCAAATGCACCATCATCGTAACGAACATTGGGTAGTGATCTCTGGAAATGCGGAAGTCGTGAATGGCGATAAAACCTTACTTCTCAAAACCAATCAATCGACTTATATTCCTAAAGAAACCCAACATCGCTTAAGCAATCTTGGCACTACTCCGCTGGTAATTATTGAGGCGCAAGTGGGTGACTACCTTGGTGAAGATGACATCGTGCGCTTTGAAGACCAATACGGTCGGGCTTAATGTTGAGTAATTGACTTAACTAGTTTAATTTCCAGCCACCATCGACATCACGGCCATTCGGACGGCAATGCCAAACGTGACTTGCTGCAGAATGACTGACTGTGGGCCATCGGCTACCGCCGATTCAATTTCAACGCCCCGATTCATGGGGCCAGGATGCATTACGATAGCATCGGGTTTAGCTAAAGCAAGTCGCGCTTGCGTGAGACCAAACTGCTTAAAGAAGGCATTCCCCTCAGGAACCTGCCCCTCCTCCATGCGCTCTTTCTGAATGCGCAAGGTCATGACAACATCCACTCCTTTTAAGCCCGCTTCCATCTCATGAAAGACTTTGACACCCAGCATATCTAAATCACTGGGCAATAGACTCTCAGGTCCGATCACGCGAATTTCAGGACAACCTAAGGTAGTTAAGGCGTGGATATTCGATTTGGCTACACGACTATGCACAATATCGCCAATGATGGCGACCTTTAAATTCCGAAAATCGTGCTTAAAATGGCGCATGGTGTACATATCGAGCAAACCTTGTGTCGGATGCTGATGGCTGCCATCGCCCGCATTAATCACATGCACAAAAGATGGCACATGTTGGGCAATTTCCATAGGTGCCCGCGATACATTGTGGCGCACGACTAAGATATCGGCCTGCATGGCAATTAAGTTATCGATGGTGTCGATGAGACTTTCACCCTTGGCTGTTGAAGAGGTTGAAATATCTAAATTGATGACATCGGCCGATAAGCGATTAGCCGCAATTTCAAAAGTCGTACGGGTGCGGGTCGAGTTTTCAAAAAAAAGATTGAAGACACTCTTGCCACGGAGTAATGGCACTTTTTTTACTTCGCGAGCTGGGTCGGTAACGCTCACAAATTGCTGAGCAGTATCGAGAATGTGCACTATTTGTTCTTTTGGCATCCCTTCTAAGGTAAGCAAATGCGTCAGTTCACCAGCTGTATTGGTTTGCTTAACAGCTTGCGTAACTACTTGCTTAACCATTGCACTCTTCAATATGAAAGTGAAAAAGGCCGGCAGCGTCTTTTTCTAACGCTAAAATTTGCTGCTCAGGCAAATCAATAAACTCGGCGACAAAATCGGCGGTAATGGGTAATTCGCGTTTACCGCGATCAGCTAACACCATTAACTCCACTTGAGCTGGTCGTCCAAAATCAAATAATTCATTTAAAGCAGCGCGCACGGTGCGTCCCGTTGAGAGCACATCATCAATCAAAATAATATGCGCGCCATTCACTTCAAAGGGTAAATGGGTTGGCATCGAGCTGGCGCTACGCATTGCGCTTAAGCCTTTTTCAGCATAATCATCGCGATGAAAGGCGACATTTATGACGCCAAACTGGGGCAGCGCTAAGTCTTTTGCTAGACGCTCGGCCAGCCAGGCTCCGCCAACCGCTAGGCCAGCCAAATAAATCATATTGCCTTGGGTCGCGCTTGAAATCAGGCTTTTGCCTGCTAAGCGCGCTTGTAGTTCGCTTAATAATTTGCGGTACAACACTTCAGCTTTCATGCTTTATTCTGCTTTACAGGGAATGGGTTTTCTTGAAAATATTGCTCAAGAATTAAACAGGCTGCATGCGAGTCTAATTGATCTTTGATCTGGGGCGCTAAATTTGGCTCATTTTCGAGCACTGCCGAGGTATAGCGCTCGTCGACCCAAGCGACTGGCAGAGCAAACCGCCCTTGCAATTGTTGGCCAAAGCGGCGTGCCTTTGCTGTCATGGCATGCTCAGCGCCATCGGGATGTACTGGTAAACCAACTGCTAAGCGTGCTGGTTGCCACTCGACTAACAGCTTTTGAATCGCCTCAAAGCCTTGGCCTGTTTGCGTCTGGGTAATTACTGGTAAAGCTTGACTGGTCTGCGTGAGGGAGTTTCCAATTGCAACACCAATGCGGCGAATTCCATAGTCAAAGGCCATGACCGTAATGGCCTCAGGCATGCCCTGCCTCTCCCGATAAATGGGATAAATCAAAGCCTAAGGATTTCATGGTGCGCTGATAACGCTCTCCGGAAGGGGTATCAAAAATAATATCAACCATACTCTCACGGGGTAGAGGCACGTTAATCCAACCATTCAGAGCGATTTCTTCTTCGAGCTGACCGGCGCTCCAGCCTGCGTAACCTAAGGTCAGCATAAACTTTTTGGGACCACGCCCTTGCGCGACCGCTTCAAGAACATCTTTTGACGTGGTCATCGTTAGTCCACCAGGAATCGAGATCGAGGAGGAGTAGGCTAAATCAGCATCGGGCTCGTGCAAGACAAAACCCCGCTCAACTTGAACTGGGCCACCAAAATAAACTGGTTGATCTAATAAAGGGGCAATTTCTAACTTGAGTTCAATTTTGTCAAATAGACTAGCTAAATCGACTTCAGTCGGTCGATTGATCACCAAGCCCATCGCCCCTCTTTCAGTATGCTCAAAGAGATAAATAACCGCACCAGCAAAATTGTCATCAACCATGCCAGGCATCGCAATTAAGAACTGATTAGCAAGATGTTCGGCTGAATAGGAGTCCGTAGACGCTGGGTCTGAAGCTGAGAAAGCTTGATTAGACGTACTCATTGACTTTCATTTTAGCAAATCCTAAATCTTTCCGGTAAGCCAATATCCCACTAAACCAACAGTTTCATGTAAAAAAGTGGCCCATTGTTGCGCCCCATGAGTGATGTCAAAACCCGTCCAATCGAGATAACTGCGAGTTTGATAGTCCACTGGAAAAGGTAAGACAGTAATGCCTTGCTGCTTAAAAATCTGGGTTGAGCGCAGCATATGGCTGGCAGAAGTCAATAAAATCCAGGGCTGGTCAGCTCCACCTGCTTCAATGAGTAGCGGCTTTAGCAGCACCGCATTTTCATAAGTATTGCGTGAACGCCCCTCAAAATAACCGCGATGAGCACCTAAACCTTGCTCTTGAATCAGTTGTTTAAAGGCCTCGGCTTCGGGCATACCCTGCGGCGATAAGTCGCCTGAACTTCCCGTAAAAATATAAGGCAAATTGGGATACAGACGCATTAATTCAAATGCTTTGGTTATTCGCTCGGCAGCCGAACCTAGGGAAACCTGCTGGCGATCGCTAGTGGTATCACCATCAATTGCCCCGCCTAAAATAATTAAGCCGCCGATCTTCTCAGGCTGCAGGGCCTTTAAGTCAGTAGGCGAAATTGTATTTTCAAGCGCTCTTAAAGGCAATTCGGATAGGGGTAAATAGCCAATAATAAAAAATCCCATTAGAGTGATGTACAGGAAGCGTTTGCAAAGTGCATATTTTCTTAAGAGCAAAAATAGCAAGGCAAATAAAACGCTAAGCAAAATCAAATTGAGCGGTTCAATGCAAAATTGGGTAATTTTGCTAGCAATAAAAAATAAGGTATCCATGAGCCTAATCTTAGTGGATATAGCTTGGTCCGTGCCGAATACACGCCATTAGCCAATTAGCTCTAAGATAGTGGCTATGAGCAATGGAACCTCCCGCAAAGGCCTCGTTTGGTTGCGCCGTGATTTACGTCTCTATGACCATGCAGCACTTAAGCATGCTTTAGCTGAGTGTCAAGCGGTCTATTTCTGCTTTATTTTTGACACCGATATTCTTGATCAGCTGCCGGGCCAACAGAGTAATCTCGGCCTTTCTAAATCTGCCCTGCTCAAGTTTGATCGACGCGTTGATTTTATTTGGCAAAGTCTTGCCGAAATCGACCTTGAATTGCGCAACCAAGGTAGTGGCTTAATTGTTCGACACGGTAAAGCTGTTGAGGAATTACCCCTGCTAGCTACAGCGTTGGGAGTAAGCGCGGTGTACGCTAATAGTGACTACGAGCCATCTGCAATTGCACGTGATGTAAGCATGGCTAAAACGCTTGCTAAAAATGATATTGGCTTTTATGAATTTAAAGACCAAGTTATTTTTGAGAAAAAAGAAATTCTGACGAATTCCAATACGGTATTTTCAGTTTTTACTCCCTACAAAAATAACTGGCTGCGTAGTTTGCGTGAAATTGATTTAGCCCCGCATGACTGCCTGCCAAAAGCCGGTCAATTTGCCCGTCTTCCCAAGGCTTTCGATTTAGGACTGCCTTCATTAGCATCTTTGGGCTTTCTACCCACCGGTCTCGAGCAGTATTTGCCAGCAGGTAGTAAAGGTGGAGAATTATTTTTAAATGATTTTTTAAAGCGCATTGACCAATACCAAATTGGGCGTGATTTTCCAGCGCTAAAAGGAGTGAGCTATCTTTCAACCCATCTCCGTTTTGGGACGCTCTCCATCCGCGGTCTAGTACGTGAAGCCCATCGGCGCATGTTGGCAGGGAGCTTAGGAGCAACTACCTGGCTTGGTGAACTGATTTGGCGTGATTTTTATTTTATGATTCTGGCTAATCACCCCCGCCTAGCCAATGGGGCTGCTTTTAAACCTGATTACGACAAAATAGTTTGGGAAAGTGGCCTCCAAGCAAAGAAATTATTTACTGCTTGGTGCGAAGGCAAAACCGGCTACCCATTGGTAGATGCAGCAATGCACCAACTCAACCAAAGTGGTTATATGCATAATCGCTTACGCATGGTGGTAGCCAGCTTTCTCAGCAAAGATTTAGGGCTCGATTGGCGCTGGGGCGAAGCTTACTTTGCCGCCCATTTAACTGATTTTGAATTGGCTTCCAATAACGGGGGCTGGCAATGGGCGTCTTCATCGGGCTGTGACTCTCAACCCTATTTTAGAATTTTCAACCCGATTACTCAGTCAGAGCGTTTTGATGCACAAGGTAATTTTATTCGGCGCTACATACCTGCTTTAAGCAAACTCTCCAATAAATCGATTCATGCGCCATGGTTGGCTGGTCATATTGAACTTGAAGCCGCAGGAATTCTGCTTGGCCGCGATTACCCAGAACCGATCGTCGATCACGATGTCGCTAGAAAAAATACCTTAATCCGTTATAGCGTGGTGAAAAAAGTTGCCCCATAATATGTTTACTTGAAATCGTTAGAATACCCTTATGACCAAAATTTATGCGGTGGGTGATTTACAAGGCTGTTCTGCTCAGCTAGATGACCTAATGAGTATTCTGCCGGAAGGGGCTAAGCTCATTTGCTTAGGTGATTTGGTTAATCGCGGTCCCGATTCGCTGGGTACTTTACGGCGGCTGAAATCATGGCAAGAGGCAGGCAAGGTGGAGTGCATTTTAGGTAACCATGACCTGAATTTATTAGCCCGTGATGCCGGTTTGCGTGGGCCTAAGGCACTCGATACCCTCGATGACATTCTGAACGCCCCCGACCGCGCCGAGTTAATTGATTGGTTGCGCTATCGGCCAATGGCGCTGAGTAATGGCAAGGCCTTATTTGTGCACGCTGGTGTTTTACCCCAATGGGATTTACAGCAAACCCTAGAGTGTGCGAATGAAGTAGAAAAAGCCCTGCGCAAAAAAAATAATCGTGATTTTTTAGCGAATATGTATGGCAATACCCCGAATCAATGGAAATCCTCTCTCAAGGGTGTAGACCGCTTACGGGTCACGACGAATGCTCTGACCCGCCTTCGCTTTTGTACTCCACAAGGAGAAATGGAATTTGATAGTAGCGAAGGGGTTGCTACCCCACCCCTAGGTTGTGTGCCTTGGTTTAATGTACCCAGCCGCAAAACACGGAATGTGCAAATCTTTTTTGGTCACTGGTCTACGCTTGGTTTACTCGCTCGTAAAAATACTGTTTGTCTCGATACCGGCTGCGTCTGGGGGGGCAAACTAACTGCGGCTGAAATTAACAGTAGAGGCTCAAAGTTAGACTTGCTTACCGTTGATGGCTTTGATCACCCGGTAAAAATGTAATACAGGTATTTTTTACTGCGTTTCATTTTAGCGTTTGCATTGCCTGCTCAGTAGCTACCAAGACTTTGTCGATGATGGCGTTGTCATGGGCAATCGATGTAAAGCCTGCCTCATAGGCCGAAGGCGCTAAATATACCCCCTCATTCAGCATCGCATGAAAAAATTGTTTAAATTGCTCGATGTTTGATTGAGTAACAGCAGCAAAGGAGGTGGGCACCTCTTGGGCAAAATAGATGCCGAACATACCCCCAATACTATCTACCGCAAGTGGCACACCGTGTTTTTGGGCAACGGCCTGCATGCCAGACATCAGCTTTGCAGTTTGGGTACCCAAGCAGTCAAAAAAACCTGTACGGGAAATAATTTCTAAAGTCTTTAAGCCCGCTGCTACTGCCACGGGATTACCCGATAAGGTACCAGCCTGATACACATTACCTAGGGGCGCCAGCTTTGCCATGATGTCTTTTTTACCGCCAAACGCAGCCATGGGCATGCCACCACCCATGACCTTTCCCAAACAGGTGAGATCGGGAGTTATTCCTTGTAAGGATTGTGCTCCACCCAGAGCTACACGAAAACCCGTCATCACTTCGTCGTAAATAAGTACGCTGCCATACTGCTGAGTCAAATTACGCACAGCTGCCAAAAATTCTGCTGAAGGACGAATTAAATTCATATTGCCGGCAATGGGCTCGAGAATAACTGCAGCAATTTGATTGCCGTTGCACCGAAAAGCTTCTTCAAGGGCAGCACAATCGTTGTAAGGCAAGACTAAAGTGTGCTTCACCACATCTTGTGGCACACCGCTTGAGGATGGAGCATTTTGCGTTGAATCGGCAAAAGTTAATAAACCTGATCCCGCTTTAACTAAAAGACTATCGGCGTGGCCATGATAGCAACCCTCGAATTTCACAATTAGATCGCGACCCGTATAACCACGTGCTAAACGCAAAGCACTCATGGTGGCTTCTGTGCCACTAGATACCATCCGCACCTGCTCAACGCTGGGCATTAATTCACAAATACGCTCGGCTAACTCAACTTCACCGGCAGTTGGAGCCCCATAACTAAAACCAGTGGTGGCGGCCTTGTGTACCGCCTCGACCACTTCTGGATGCCCGTGCCCAACAATCATTGGCCCCCAAGACATGATGAGGTCGATATATTGTTTGCCGTCAGCGTCCCAAAAATATGGCCCCAAGGCTTTTTGAATAAACCGCGGCGTGCCGCCCACTTGCCGAAATGCCCTTACTGGTGAGTTAACTCCACCAGGGATGGTTTTTTGCGCGCGCTCAAAGAGGATTTCGTTTTGGTTCATTAAATGGCCATCATCTCAAAATCATCTTTACGGGCGCCACATTCTGGGCAAGTCCAATTCATGGGGATATCTTGCCAAAGTGTGCCAGCAGCAATGCCATCATCTGGCAAGCCAGTTGCCTCGTCATAAATCCATCCACAAATAAGACACATATATGTTTTCAATGCAAGTTACTCCAAGTACTTTTTAATTATGACAAGTCGGTTAAAAAAATCGAGGCGAAAGCACCATCAATTTACTTCGGATTCATTTTAAAACGAAATAAGCGGCACTCTAGGGGACCATTAAATAAAGGCGTGCGGCGGGACTCTTTAATCCGTAGTTGCCCAGGAAGAGCCATGTCGGTAGTTAATATAAAGACCTCCCAGCCACCAAAGTCATCTTTTAAATGCTGACCAAATTGCTGCAAGAACAAGGTAAATTGTGGGTCTAATTCAGCTTCGGCTTGTAAGGCTTTAAGCGATTCCCGGCTAGAGCGCTTAGCGCCTTGGCGGCCCGTTTCCGTATTCGCTTCATAGTAGGCGTGAACCTCATCACGATCATCTCGGTTCTCGCTATTCTCGCCTCTCCCCCCCTGAATTGCTAGACGTTCGCCATACGGTGGATTTAATAGCATGAGGGGCTCACCGCTCGACTCGCTTGCTATCGCTGGTGGCTTACTGACTAAAGCGTCAACCTGACGTACCAGAGGCATTCCTGGTAAGTGAGCACGCTGCCAATTGCCTTTACACATATTGACGAGCTGCTCATTAATATCGCTGCCGCTAATGCATAAACTTTGCGCTGTCGGAAAACGCTGTTGGCCCTCCGCCATCTGAGCTAGAGCGGCAAGACAAATATTTTCCCAATGCTGTAATTCGGTTTGCACCATAAATGGTTTTAAGCGCTGAAATCCAAAACCATCCGCGGCATTGACTAGTGGGCGATAGGCTAAGCGACTTGGTTTTGGGGTCGCCTTACCTTGACGCTCATATAAACCCGCCCGCATTGCGCCTGCTGGCACCTGCAAAGCTATTTGTGCAGCTTCAATTAAAAAAGTACCGCTGCCGCACATTGGATCAAATAAGGTTTGCCCTGCTTGCCAGCCTGTAAGGGTCAAAATACCTGCTGCTAAATTCTCTTTTAAAGGTGCGTCACCTTTCTCATCGCGCCAGCCTCTTTTAAATAAAGCTTCCCCGGAAGTATCGAGATAGACCGTTAATTGAGTTGCACTTAAATGCGCCTGAACGCGCACTTGCGGAAATGCAGTATCAATATTCGGGCGCTCACCACTCACTTCTCGCAGCCGATCGACAATCGCATCTTTAATTCGTAAGGTAGCGAAATTTAAACTTTTTAATGGTGAACGATGCGCCGTTACGTCAACCCGCAAAGTTTGTTGGGCACTAAACCAGTCTTCCCAAGCTAAACCGCGCGTTAAGCGATATAAATCATCCTCTTGGCGATAACTCGCTTCAGCCAGTTGTAACAACACTCGGCTAGCAATTCGCGCATGCAGGTTTAAGACCATCGCCCCTGCTAATGGGGCTGCTAAGCCAACTCCTCCCGTGGGGCTCGTGGGCGCTGGATCAATCAGCCATTGCCCTAGGGCCTTAGCTGCTGGCATGCTAGCAATGGTATTTAATTCCTGCGTTAAGGCGCCCTCAAGGCCGCCTGGGCAAACTACGAAAAAGCGCATGGGTCTCGCATGAAAAAATATCTCTTTTATAAAGGTTTGATGACAACTAGCGCAACCACCACAAGTAATAAGATAACGGGCGCTTCATTAAACCAGCGATACCATCGATGCGAATGGGTATTGGTACCTAAGCGAAACTGTTTTAATAATTTTCCGCAGGCATGGTGATAGCCCAAAATAATTAACACAAAGAAAATTTTAAGATGCATCCATGTCATGCCCATGCCAATGCCAAAATAGAGCCACAGCAATAAGCCCAAAAGAACCGCTGGCACCATCAAAATGGTCATAAACCGATAGAGGCGCCCCGCCATTCCTAATAAACGCTCGTAGGTCTTAGGGTCAGCTTCGCTGGCTAAATTAACAAAGATACGCGGTAAATAAAATAAACCTGCAAACCATGAAGTAATTAAAACGATATGGAATGTTTTAGTCCAAAGATAAGCGTTTCCCATAAGATCTTAACTACGAATTTCGCCATGACCTAGCACCACATACTTGAGTGATGTGAGGCCATCAAGCCCAACTGGACCGCGGGCATGGAGTTTGTCATTGGAAATACCAATTTCTGCGCCGAGCCCATATTCAAAGCCATCGGCAAAGCGGGTGCTGGTGTTCACCATCACACTAGCACTATCGACTTCGCGCAAGAATCGTTGTGCATGTGCCTCATTTTGCGTGAGAATGGCGTCAGTATGTTTGCTGCCATAGTGCTCAATATGCTCGATCGCTTCATCTAAATTAGCTACGGTTTTAATCGATAAAATTGGGGCTAAATATTCGGTGTGCCAATCTTCCTCTTGCGCATCGACTAGATTATTAAAATTGGCGCCCTCGAGCGTTTGACGAGTTGCTGCATCGACCCGTAGCTCAACCCCTTTGGCTTGATAAATGCCACATAAGGTCGGCAAGACTTTAGGTGCGATAGCAGCATTAACCAATAATGACTCCATCGCGTTACACGGCGCGTAGCGTTGGGTCTTCGCGTTATCGCAAACGCGCACGGCTAAATCGAGATCTGCATCAGCATCAATATAAATGTGGCAAATCCCGTCGAGATGCTTAATCATCGGCACTCGTGCCTCGGCCATTAAGCGGGCAATTAAACGCTTGCCGCCACGCGGCACAATCACATCGATATATTCATTCATGGTGATCATTTCACCGACTGCACTGCGATCAGTTGTGCTTACCACCTGCACTGCATCCTGCGGCAATTGGGCTGCACTTAAGCCCCTTTGGATTAAGCTGGCTAACAATGTATTCGATTCAATGGCTTCAGAACCGCCGCGTAAAATTACAGCATTACCGGTCTTTAAACATAATGCTGCCGCATCAATCGTGACATTCGGACGTGATTCATAAATAATGCCAATTACGCCTAAAGGTACGCGCATTTGTCCCACTTCAATTCCTGATGCCTGTTTTTTGTAGGGCGTAACACTGCCAATGGGATCATCTAGAGTAATGATTTTCTCGAGCCCCAAAGCCATCGTTTCAATCGATTTTTCACTCATGGTGAGGCGATCAATAAACGCAGCATCTTGGCCATTTTTTTGCGCTCTAGCAATGTCTAGTCGATTAGCAGTAAAAATCGCCGGAACTTCCTGACGAATGGCTTTGGCTATGTCGGCAAGGGCCTGATTTTTTTGCGCCGTACTGGCTCTGGCCATGATGCGGGCAGCAGCGCGGGCGCGCTGGCCAATGTCTTTCATCAGGGCTCGAATGGATTCTTGGGGTATTACACTGGCTTGCACTGTGTCCTCTAATTGACGGCAATTGAACTTCAATACCCTAATTATTCACTATCCGACTGGGAGAGCGGAAATTACCGCCTTAGCGGAGTAAATGACCCACTAGACGTAAGCCGTCCCAGGGGTCGGCGGGTAATTCAGCGGCCGCAAGGCCTTTTGCTTGACGATCGAGGCCAGCGGCAACCTGAATAGCGCGCCTTAGCGCCTTAGCGCCAATGCGACGCAATGCTGCGGGGTAAAGCTTTTCACGGGTGCCCCAAATACGATAAGTTTTCAGTAATTGTTGAACCGACTCACCTTTGTCAGTAGCTACCTTTAACTTCGCTAACAAACGCAATTCTTCGGTCACACTCCATAAAATCAATGGCAAAGGCTCGCCTTCGCCCTTTAGCCCATCTAGCATGCGATTCAAGCGGGCCAAATCACCTGCCAACATTGCTGCTGTTAATTCGAAAATATCATAACGCGCTACCTTCAAAATTGCGGCCCGAATCTCTGCCTCACTTAACTGACCTTCTGGATAAAGCAAACCCAACTTCTGAATTTCTTGATGCGCGGCGATTAAATTCCCTTCCACCTGATCCACCATAAACTCTAAAGCGCGTTGCCCAGCTGGACCAGCCTCGACCGCTTGACCTTGTTTTTTTAAGCGGGCTGCAATCCAATGCGGTAAATAGGAGCGCTCCAGCGAATCGACTTGCACAACCATACCTGCAGCATCGAGGGCGCTAAACCAAGAGGAGGTTTTAGTTTTTGCATCAATCCGCGGCAAAACAATACACACTACTGTTTCCGGTAGTTCTGGATTCGTTTGTTGCGCCACTATTTGGGCAGCAAATTGTTTTAAGGCTTCAGCGCCATCGCGCCCAGGTTTGCCGCTAGGAATGCGCAACTCCAACCAGCGTTTATCTCCAAACAAAGACATCGTCTGTCCAACGCTTAGTAATTGACTCCAATCGAAATACCGTTCGTGCATCAATATTTCACGCTCGGTATAGCCGATTTTTTTTACTGTCGCGCGTAATTGATCCATCGCCTCCATGAGTAAAAGAGGTTCATCTCCTGATAACACATACAAACCCTGCACCTGCGCTTTGCTTCCTGCCCCTGACTTTGCCGCTGTTGCCGCTGTTGCCGCTGCTAAGCCGCTCATGTGCGCTTGCAAGGCATCAATTTTTATCATCGCCTACAGTTACTTTAGGGTTTAGTTGGTGAGGCGGGAGGAGCAGCCATATTGGGTGTCACAGATGAGGCTGGAGGTACAACCGGTGCAACTGCTGGAGCTTGCAACATCCGTGCTGAAGCCGCCACACGACGGAGCATTTGCAAGGCCAGATCACGACGCATCAACTGTAAAAACTGTTGTTGTTGGAAATCGGCCGATAACACTGTGGAGACCGTAAAGTCCATATCGCGAGTTACATAAATTTCAGCTTCGGGAACAATTTCTACGCCAGTGGTATCGAAGGCCCTAAATATCACTCGCGTTGTCAGCCGATAAGCGGTAATTTGCCCGGTGGCGTTATAAGTCAAGATATCACGCGAATTCAGCTCACTTACAACTTCTAAAATTAAATCAGCTTCGCGAGCGTTATTAACAATTCTGGCATTACTACCAGTGGTAATTGCAGTTTCTAAATCGGCTCGCAAACCAATCGATACTGGTCCACTGATGTATATCGCTTTGAAAGGTAAATTAACCGCCCCGCGCATCTGAAAACCGCACGCGCCTAAGCCCATTAAAGTGGTGCTGGTAACTGCACACAATCCAATGAGATAATTTAATGCTTGGCGGCGCGCCAACAGAGTCATGGTCTTTATCCTAATTTAAATGTTCATCGCTAAACAACGATATTAACTAATCGGCCCGGCACTACAATGACTTTTTTTGCCGACCCCCCGTTTAGAGCACGCAATGCCGCATCACTGGCTAAAGCTGCAGTTTCAATTTCCGCTGTAGATGCCTTCATGCCTACATGAATTTCACCACGGTGCTTGCCATTAATTTGCAAGACTAAGGTGACCTCTGTTTGTATTAAGGCGGCTTCATCGACTTCAGGCCAAGCGGCATCTAAGATTTCACCTTGCACTTTGGCGTACCCTAACTGTTGCCACAACACATGCGTGAGATGGGGCACGATAGGATAAAGAATTTTTAACAATAGGTCTAAGCATTCAGTTAATACTCTCGGACTGATCTGACTACTATCGGTATTAATTTTGATTGGCTCAAGCAAATTCAGCATCTTCATGGCTGCTGACACGACCGTATTATATTGCCGCCGCTGATAATCAAAATTGGCTTGCTTCAAGATGGTATACATTTCGCGCCGCAACTGCGTCTCGGCTGAAGTATAAGTTTGCTCTGCAAGATTAGTGTGGCCCGCTTGATTGACTGCGGCAATGCTGCTCGCCTGACTATTGGCGTAAAGCCATAAACGTCGCAAGTAACGCGCGGCCCCCTCAACGCCAGCCCCTGACCATTCGAGTTGTTGCTCGGGGGGCGCGGCAAACATTGTAAATAAACGCGCCGTATCTGCGCCATATTGATCAATTAAGGCCTGTGGATCAACACCGTTATTTTTACTCTTAGCCATTTTCTCAATACCACCAATGACGACCTGATGGTTTAGTTCTGTGGGCTTGATGTGTGCTGAATTTTTTAAGCGTGCGCCAGTCGGGCGTCCCTTTTCATCAAGTGTTAATTCAATATCCTCTGGATTACGCCAAATCTTTTTACCATTCGCATCTGCGGTGTAATAGGTTTCATTTAACACCATGCCTTGCGTCAATAAATTTTGAAACGGTTCGGCATATTCAACTAAGCCTAAATCGCGCATGACCATGGTCCAAAATCGCGCATACAGCAAATGTAAGATTGCATGCTCAATGCCGCCAATGTATTGATCCATCGGCATCCAATATGCCGTACGCGCATCAACCATCGTGCTAGCCTGGGGGCTCGCGTAGCGCATGAAATACCAAGATGAATCGACAAAGGTATCCATGGTGTCAGTTTCACGGCGGGCTGGTTTGCCGCACCGAGGACAAGTCACTGCTAAAAATGCTGGGTGCTTATTTAACGGATTGCCACTGCCATCAGGTACGCAATCTTCTGGCAATACAACCGGTAAATCGGCTTCTGGCACAGGTACTGCACCACATCCTGGATGCTGCTCATCACCACAATGAATCATCGGAATGGGAGTGCCCCAATACCGCTGCCGCGAAATGCCCCAATCACGCAAACGATAGGTAGTCTTCATTTCACCTAGGCCTTTAGCTGCTAAATCGGCTGCTACAGCTTTGACCGCTTCTGCAAAAGACATGCCATCATATTTACCGCTATTTAAACAAACAATACCGTCCTTTTGTGCATACCAGTCTTGCCAATGGCTTAAATTAAATAAGGATGATGGTGTTTTTAAGGCGATGACTTGTTTGATGGGTATTTGGTACTTTAAGGCAAAGGCGAAATCGCGTTCATCGTGCGCTGGGACTCCCATGACTGCGCCATCGCCATAACTCATCAGGACATAATTACCAACCCACACTGGTACTTGCTCATGCGTCAGTGGATGGGTGACATACAGCCCGGTAAACATGCCCTCTTTTTCTTGGGTCGCTAAATCAGCTTCAATGACACTGCCTTTTTTGCATTTTTCAATAAAGGCGGCTAAAGCGGGATTATTTTTGGCCGCCACTGTTGCCAATGGATGTTCAGCAGCTACTGCACAAAAGGTTACGCCCATGATCGTATCGGCGCGGGTCGTATAGACATACAGTTTGCCGTCCATAATTGGCTTACGCGCTGCATCATTTGTATCTTCAGCAATGTCGTGCAAGAAAGCAAAGCGCACACCGTGGCTTTTACCAATCCAATTTTGTTGCATGATTTTGACGCGCTCTGGCCAGCCTAAATCATCTAATCCACTCAGCAGTTGATCGGCATAGGCAGTGATGTTGAGGTAATAGCCAGGTATTTCCCGTTTTTCAACCAATGCACCAGAACGCCAGCCGCGGCCATCAATCACTTGCTCATTCGCTAAGACGGTTTGATCGACTGGATCCCAATTTACAATTTGGGTCTTGCGGTATGCAATGCCTTTTTCGAGCATCTTTAAAAACAGCCATTGGTTCCAGCGATAGTAATCTGGTTGGCAAGTTGCTAACTCACGCGACCAATCAATTGCTAAGCCCATCGCGACCATTTGCTTTTTCATATAAGCAATGTTTTCCATGGTCCACTTCGCTGGTGGCACGTTATTTTGCATCGCGGCGTTTTCGGCAGGCATGCCAAATGCATCCCAGCCCATTGGCATCAAGACGTTGTAGCCCTGCATACGCAATTGACGCGCCATTACATCATTAATGGTGTAGTTACGTACGTGGCCCATATGCAATTTGCCTGAGGGATAAGGCAACATGGAACAGGCATAAAACTTGGGCTTAGGCTGGCCTGTTCGATTTAAGGCGTGCTCAATAACCAAGTAGGCATTGCTCGCAGCCCAATCGGCCTGTGCTGCGGCCTCAATGGCACGGTAATCATAATCCGGGGTCATCGTGTGCGGCTTATATTCCTAATACATCTTGCATATCAAATAAGCCCACAGCTTGGGTTTGCAAAAACTGCGCGGCGCGTAAGGCACCTTGTGCATACGATTGCCGACTAGTCGAGTGATGGCGAATTTCGATCTGCTCGCCTTCGCCAATAAAAAACACGCTGTGGTCGCCCACAATATCGCCGCCACGCATCGCCGAAAATCCAATACTGTCAGGTTTGCGCGCGCCAGTGTGACCTGCGCGTGCATAAACAGCGATATCAGAAAGCTTTTTGCCTAAGCCGCTAGCAATCACCTCACCCATTTTCAGTGCGGTTCCTGAAGGGGCATCTACCTTGTGACGATGATGGGCTTCGGTAATTTCTATATCGTATCCCTTGCTCAATAAGCGCGTAGCTTCAGCCAGAATTTTAAGAGTTGCATTAACCCCAAGACTCATATTAGGCGCCATCACAATGGCAATTTTTTTTGCCGCTGCAGTGAGGGTATTGAGTTGCTCAGCAGTAAAGCCCGTAGTACCAATGACCATTTTTACTTTTGTCTGTAGGGCAAAAGTGAGGTGCTGCAAAGTACCTTCCGGCCTCGTAAAGTCGATTAAACAGTCGGCTTGCCTAAGGCCCTGCGCGATATCAGTAGTAATAATAACGCCCGTTTTTTTGCCTAAAAACGCCCCCGCATCTTCACCCACTTGAGGGGTAGTGGCCTGCTCTAAAGCACCCACCAACTGCAGCTGGGGGTTGCCAAGAATGGCTTCAATTAGCATGCGACCCATGCGACCGGTTGCACCGGCAACGGCAATTTTGATAGTGGACTGTGTCATAAGCTTATTTTGCTTGAATATTGCTTGGAGGAGCAGTTGGATCGGGCATATCACCAGAACGGATATTGGTGACGACGGGCGCATCGGGAAGTGATGTTATCGGCACAACCCCAGAAGACTGGGCTGCCTTAGTTGCTTCGGCTGCCTTGGCAGCATTTTCTATAGCGATGGCTTGGCTTAACTCTTTCTCAAGAGGGCCGGCCGACTGCGGTGTTCTAAAGGGGGTCAAGGTACCCTCATTACCGGTAATGGGTCCACCTTGAGGGAGGCCTTGCACCAGTAGCTCTGGCTCTGCTACCGGCGCTGGACCTTTATTTGTGCCGGTTAAGTATTGCCAAAAAGTGCGCTTGCGTTTGGCATAGTTGTCGATTTCGGCAACCAACTCAGTTTCGGTTGGCAAAGCGTTACCTTCAAATTTAATAACTTTATTATCAGCAAAAATAATCGTCACTAGACGTTCCTGGCTAATTTTTTGACCTTCACGTTTAAATTCAAAGACGTAATCCCAGCGATTAGCATGAAAATAATCGGCCAATAAAGACGTACCCATAATTTGTTGTACTTGTTCGCGAGTTAAACCCAGCTGCAGTTTGGCGTACTGCTCACTAGAAATAAAATTGCCCTGCACCACGTCGGGCACATAAGGCCTAAAAATGCGATTAACCCAGTCGCGCTGAACATTTTCTACGCTTGGAATACAGCCGCTGAGGACGAAAACACTAGCCAAAGAACCCACTATGAGGGGACTAAGGAAAATCCTTAAAGCGCGAAGAAAACAGAAAAAACACATTTGCGTGGCAAGCCGTATCATTAAGTGTTTGATTTTAGCGCTTGCTTGATATGAACCACTCGACCACCCCTTCTAACCTCCGTGAAATTGGCCTGAAAGCCACTGGGCCAAGGATGAAGATTTTGCACTTTTTCCACCAAAATCCAGCCTCCCACTTCAGTGCCGAAGAGGTATTTATGGCCCTGACCCAAGAAGACCAAGAAATTGGCTTAGCTACCGTCTACCGGGTCTTAACCCAATTTGAACAAGCTGGCCTCTTATTACGTAGCCATTTTGAATCGAGCAAAGGCGATAGCCGAGCCATTTATGAATTAAACGAGGGTAACCATCACGACCATTTAGTGTGTCTTGACTGTGGTCATGTCGAAGAATTTGTTGATGAAGCAATTGAGCGCCGCCAAAAAGATATTGCTAAAAATCTTGGCTTTAAATTGCAGGAGCACAGCTTAGCGATGTATGGGCATTGCCAAAAAAAGAACTGTCGCAATAAATTAAAATAGACGTCGCCCCGATGCTGCAAGCTTGAATTGCTCTAATGCTAGTGAGCAGCCATGAGCGCTTCCGCGGCATTTAGCATTTGGGTTGAGTAACCCCACTCATTGTCGTACCAAGCCAAGACCTTCACTAATTTACCGTCCGCCGATACGCGAGTTTGAGTAGAGTCATAAATACTGGGGCGCGGATCATGATTAAAGTCGATGGAGACTAAAGGCAGCGTATTAAAACCTAAAATGCCTTTTAATTCGTTTTCACTCGCAGCTTGCAAAATCGCATTGACTTCAGCTACCGTGGTTGCGCGCTTGGGCACAAAGGTGAGATCGACGACTGAAACATTAATGGTTGGGACCCGCATAGCAAACCCATCAAAGCGCCCTACCAATTCAGGTAAAACTAAGCCAATGGCTTTTGCGGCACCGGTTTTGGTAGGAATCATGCTGCTCACTGCAGAGCGAGCACGGCGCATATCCTTGTGATACACATCGGTTAACACTTGATCGTTGGTAAATGCATGAATCGTCGTCATCAAGCCCGATTCAATACCAATTTTTTCAAGCAAAGGCTTTACTAATGGCGCCAAGCAATTGGTTGTGCAACTCGCATTTGAGACCACGATATCAGTTGGTTTTAAGACCGCTTGATTGACACCATACACAATCGTCGCATCCACATCTTTTTCACCGGGCGCTGAGATTAAAACCTTCTTGGCGCCTTGCTGTATATGCACTAGCGCTTTCTCTTTGGAGGTAAATTTACCGGAGCACTCGAGAACTAAATCGACGCCTAATTCTCCCCAAGGGGTTTCGAGCGGATTGCGAGTCGAAAACATCTTGATACGATCACCATTGACGATCATGTCATTGCCATCAATATCAACCTGCAGAGGAAAACGGCCGTGGGCCGAATCATATTGGGTTAAGTGGGCATTGACATCTAAACTGCCCATAGCATTAATTGCCACAATTTGGATGTCGCGTCTGGGTTGCTCTTCGTACAACGCGCGCAAGACCATTCTACCAATGCGCCCATAGCCATTAATTGCAATTCGAATTGTCATGCTAGTTCCTTATTCTCTTTACCTAATCGTGCTTGGCAATACATTGCTGCACTGTTTTACTAATTTGTTCTACTGTCAAGCCAAAATAAGCATACAACTCGGGGGCTGGCGCCGATTCACCGAAGGTATCAACACCATGTACCGCAGCACAACCATACTTCCACCAAAAATCAGTTACTCCAGCTTCAATAGCAATGCGGGGTACTTGAGGTGGTAACACTTGCGACTTATACGTGGTACTTTGTTGATCAAAGAGCTTGGTGCATGGCATCGATACCACCCGAATTGAGCGGCCTTGCTGAGTAAGCGCAGCAGCAGTTTGTAAAGCTAGACCAACTTCTGAGCCTGTAGCCATAATGACTGCATCGAGTTTGCCCTTGCCATCTTGTAATACGTAAGCGCCACGTTGAATCTGGGCAATTTGCTGCGCACTACGAGGTACAAAGGGGCAATTTTGCCGGCTGAAAATTAATGCGCTCGGACCATTTTGGCGCTCGAGGGCTGTGCCCCAAGCAACTGCACTTTCGGTCGTGTCACATGGGCGCCAGACCATTAAATTCGGTATTAAACGTAAGCTGGCAACTTGCTCGATCGCTTGATGCGTTGGCCCATCTTCACCCAAGCCAATCGAGTCGTGTGTAAACACAAATAAGACCCGAATTTTCATGAGTGCTGCCATGCGAATAGCATTGCGACTGTAATCGGAAAAAGTTAAAAATGTCCCACCAAAAGGAATATAGCCGCCATGCAATGCCATCCCATTCATGATGGCGCTCATACCAAATTCGCGAACCCCATAATTAATATGGTTGCCCCACTGATTGGCGCGAACGGGTTTACAAGCATTCCAATTGGTTAAATTAGAACCCGTTAAATCGGCTGAACCCCCTATTAGCTCTGGAACAGCGGGGGCTAAGGCGGTGATGGCATTTTGACTTGCTTTGCGCGTCGCAATTGTTTCCGCCTTGCTTTGACAGAGGGCAAGATAATTACTTAAAGTTTTAGCGAAGTTATTGGCTAGCTTGCCTTGCATGCGGCGTTGCAATTCTGCTGCTAACTCGGGGTAGGCTTGGCGATACGCGGCAAATTGTTTTTCCCAACTGGCTTGTGCAGCTTTACCGCGCGCTTGAAAATTCCACGCAGCTAATAAATCTTGCGGGATCTCAAATGGGGCATGTGGCCATTCCAGCGCTACGCGCGTGGCGGCGATTTCCTCTGCACCCAATGGAGAACCATGCACTTTATCGCTACCAGCCATATTCGGTGAACCATAACCGATGGCGGTTTTACAGCAAATTAGTGTTGGCTTATCACTCTGTTTAGCCTGCTCTAAAGCGCGCGAGACGGCGGCGGCATGATGGCCATCGACATTACGCAGGACATTCCAACCGTAGGCTTCAAAACGTTGTGGCGTATCTTCACTAAACCAAGGACCTACTTTGCCATCGATGGAAATGCCATTGTCATCCCACAGCGCAATTAACTTACTCAGTTTTAAGGTGCCAGCTAAGGCACACGATTCATGGCTGATACCTTCCATTAAACAACCGTCACCTAAAAATGCATAGGTGTAATGATCAATGATGTCAAACCTCGGGCGATTAAATTCTTCGGCTAATAATTTTTCAGCTAAGGCCATACCTACCGCATTAGAAATTCCTTGACCTAATGGCCCTGTCGTAGTCTCAACCCCTACGGTAATGCCGAACTCGGGATGGCCTGGAGTTTTACTATGCAACTGCCGAAAGTTTTTTAATTCGCTAATGGGTAAGTCATAGCCAGAAAGATACAACAAGGAATACAGCAACATCGAGCCATGACCATTTGACAGTACAAAGCGGTCGCGATTGAGCCACTGTGGATCGCTCGGGTTGTGTTTTAAATGTTGATCCCAGAGTGCTACAGCAATATCGGCCATCCCCATAGGCATTCCAGGATGACCCGAGTTGGCTTGTTGGACTGCATCCATTGCTAAATGCCGAATGGCATTCGCCATGCGGATTTGTAATATTGCATTTGGGGGAGTTGGCATCGTAAGTATGGATTTCGCTATATATTAGGTAATGCCTCAATTTTATCTTCCCCCGCCTTGGTTTCCCGAAAAACCGCTGAGCTTACCCACTGAATTAGTGCACCACCTGCGGGTGCGGCGCATTCAAACCGGTGAAACTATCCCCATTTTTGATGGTGCAGGCATGGTGGCCAAAGCCACTATTCTTGAATTAGGAAATAAATCAGGCTTGGCTTCCCTGAGCGCTATTCGCTTAGATCGTCAGCGCGAAGCCCCTTATGCCATTACGCTGGCGCAAGCCTTAGCAGGGGGCGACAAAATGGATTGGATTGTGGAAAAAGCGGTTGAGACTGGTGTGCAATCGATCGTGCCCTTGCAATGTGAGCGCTCGCTATTAAAGTTGCTGCGGCCAAGCGATGCAGAACGGGCGGAAAAACGGCGTCTGCATTGGGCAGGCATTGTGCAAGCCGCTTGTGAGCAATGCGACCGTACCGTCTTGCCCACCCTAGAGCCCATTCAGAGTTTTGAGTCCTTCTTGACAACCAAGCCAGCGCCCGTTTTAAAACTATTACTCAGCCCCGATGCTAAAGTGCATTTGGCCGATGTTTTGGCTGCTACCCCACCGCAACATTGTATTTTGATGATTGGACCTGAGGGTGGTCACTCGCCAGCTGAAGAAACACTAGCCATAGCTGCAGGCTACCAATTGCTGTCTTTAGGAGAGCGAATTTTGCGCACAGAAACTGCTGGAATTGTGGCGATTACAACCGTACATGCAATCTGGCGCTAATGACCTCAGCAGCTTAGGCGAAAGAATAAAATACGCGATAAGGCACGCGACGCTCAGACCAAAAATCAACTGCGTCACGGAAAACATCGAGTAAGGTTTCGCGCGCCTCTTTGTCGAACTTTTGTGTACAAGGCAAGCCTTCGAGCACCACCACAAAGCCTGGCTGTGGACCCGCTTTATCGACCAAAGTAGTTAAAGCATCTAACAATGGGTCAAAATTCTTCGCCTGCTGTTTAGTAAACATATAGGCATTGGCAATCGACTCCAGCACTTCGCCTTTGGTCATCGCTTGCGCACAATTAGTATACACAAAGTGTTGCCCAAGCTCACTAGCAGCCTCCATGAGGTCGTTAGTCCGAAAAGCTCGGATCGATTGCACAATATTGGGACGCACACTACGTAGCATGGCAGGAGGTCCTGCGTCCCGAATGGCTAAAGCTGCACGCCAAGAAGCTGTCACTTTTTTCCCCAAAACTTGATTTGCTGCAAAGGTTTGTAAATGAGATAAACCGCCCTGCGCATAAATGCTGGCGGCCGAAGATTCAATTTCAGTTCGGTCGCTGTTATCCCATTGTTCCGCACGGCTATGGTCTTCTAAGCTTGCTGAAGAGTTATTTTCAGGAAGTGTATTCATAATGACTATAAGATTACCCCGAACCGGCGATCAAATCAAGCCTCAATATGGCAGTTTATAGCTAAGTATATGATTATATTAAATAAAATTATATGAGAGTGAAGGCTAACCTAATCCTAAAAGGGGTATTTTTGCGGCCCTAAATGAGGCCTCGGGCATTGCTGGCAGCCTCTACGACTGCTAAAGTCGTCACATTCACAATACGTCTGACCGTCGCTGCCGGGGTCAAAATATGCACTGGCTTGGCCACCCCTAGCAAGAGGGGCCCAATAGCAATGCCATTGCCGGCAGCGGTTTTTAAGAGGTTATAAGAAATATTAGCGGCATCAATATTGGGCAGTACCAATAAATTGGCCTCACCCCGTAACGAAGAGGATGTCACTGCCGCAGCACGAATTTCGGGATCGAGCGCACAATCACCGTGCATTTCGCCATCGACTTCTAAAGTTGGTGCTAGCTGTTTTAAGAGGGCTAACACGGCACGCATTTTGAGCGCTGAAGGGGAATCGCTCGAGCCAAAGTTGGAGTGCGAGAGCAAAGCCACTTTAGGCACGATGCCTAACTTGCGTAACTCGCCCGCGGCCATCAAGGTAATTTCGGCTAATTGCTCGGCGCTTGGATCAGCATTGATGTGGGTATCGACTAAGAAAATTTGTCGCCCCGGTAAAACCAAGCCACTCATCGCGCCATAGACATTCGCACCAGGCTCATGTCCAATGACCGCATCGATATAACGCAGATGGGTATTGACATCACTAATCGTGCCACAAATCATGCCATCGGCAAACCCTTTAGAAATTAAGGTTGCGCCGATTAAGGTATTACGTCGGCGCATTTCTAATTTAGCAAAAGATTCAGTCACGCCTTGGCGCTCAGTTAGCTTGAGATAGCTTTGCCAAAAATCGCGGTAACGTAGATCACTTTCAGGATTCACTATCTCAATATCGGTACCAAGCTGCATCCGTAAACCAAACTTTTCAATGCGGTGCTCGATGACACTGGGTCGACCAATTAAGATGGGGGTAACTAAGCCTTCATCCAACATAATTTGTACTGCGCGTAAAACCCGCTCGTCCTCACCCTCACTAAATACAATGCGTTTTTGATCGGCTGGAATTTGCTTAGCAATACTAAACAAGGGCTTCATCATGGTGCCCGAGTGATACACAAATTGCTGCAACTGATCACGATAGGCACTGAAATCTTTTATCGGCCGCAAGGCCACACCATCATCCATCGCTGCTTTAGCTACTGCTGGGGCAATGACGGTAATGAGGCGAGGATCAAAGGGCTTGGGAATTAAATACTCGGGACCAAAGGAAAGGTTTTCAGTGCTATAAACCGCAGCCACTATTTCGCTTTGCTCTGCTTGTGCCAGCTCGGCAACCGCATTCACCGCCGCAATTTCCATGCCACGGGTAATGGTAGTGGCTCCAACATCGAGTGCCCCGCGAAAAATAAAAGGGAAGCACAGCACGTTGTTCACTTGATTGGGATAATCGGTACGACCTGTGGCCATCACGGCATCAGGTCTTACTGCCTTCACTTCCTCTGGCAGAATTTCTGGTGTGGGATTCGCTAAGGCATAAACCAATGGGCGCGCAGCCATTTTTTTAACCATCTCTGGTTTTAGGACTCCGCCAGCCGATAGGCCCAAGAAAATATCGGCACCTTCCATCACTTCGCCCAAAGAACGTAATTGCGTTACTTGGGCAAAGGGATCTTTTTGTGGATCCATTAATTCTTTACGGCCTTCATACACCACACCGGCAATATCGGTAACCCAAATATGCTTGCGGGGTAAGCCTAAATCAACTAGTAAATCTAAGCAGGCTAAAGCAGCTGCGCCAGCGCCTGAAGTTACTAACTTCACTTGCTTGAGATCTTTGCCAACTACCTTCAGGCCATTCAGAATCGCTGCTGCCACCACAATTGCCGTGCCATGCTGATCATCATGAAAAACGGGAATTTTCATGCGGGCGCGTAATTTTCGCTCAACCACGAAGCAATCGGGGGCCTTGATATCTTCTAGGTTAATGCCGCCAAAGGTAGGCTCTAAAGCAGCAATGATCTCGACTAACTTATCGGGATCATTTTCATTCACCTCTATATCAAAGACATCAATTCCAGCGAATTTTTTGAACAGAACCGACTTGCCTTCCATGACCGGCTTACTGGCGAGTGGGCCAATGTTACCTAAGCCCAAAACCGCGGTGCCATTCGTAATTACGCCTACCAAATTGCCGCGCGCAGTGTACCGAAATGCATTCCTTGGATCACGGGCAATTTCTTCACATGCAGCAGCGACGCCGGGCGTATACGCTAAGGCTAAATCACGTTGATTGGTTAATTGCTTGGTAGGGGCAATGGCAATTTTGCCGGGGGTTGGAAACTCGTGATACTGCAAAGCCGCCTCACGAAGGGCTTTAATTTGCTGCTCTTTTGCGGTTTCTGCTGCGCTCATGCGAACTTTCGTCTCTAACAAGCCCAATTTCAAGGAATTTTGGGCTAAAAATTGGGCTAAAAACCTTCATTCTAGTCCTCCTACGCCTTCTAGTCATTTTGCCCGTCTAGCTATTGCGCCTTGTGAGCGCTTGCAACATAAAATAGCTAGATGAGTGCGCCAGCCAAACTTCCACCAGATTCATCGCTGAGTTCATCAATGCGTGAATTTGCCGTAATTGAGAAATACTTTAAGGCAGGTGCGCAAGCAATGGCGCCAAGAGCAAATCTTACCGAGGAAGATCGCGCGTCGATTGCACTTGGCATTGGTGATGACTGTGCCTTATTAGCAATACCTCGCAATCAAGTCTTAGCAATTAGCACGGATATGTTAGTAGAGGGGCGGCATTTTTTGCCAGGCGCGAACCCGCAGTGGCTTGGTCATAAAGCTTTGGCTGTTAATCTTTCTGACTTAGCAGCCATGGGTGCACAACCGATTGCCTTTACTTTAGCTCTGGCTTTACCTGCAGCAGACCCGGTTTGGTTAAATCAATTTACCGCGGGCTTATTTCAACTGGCTAAACAATTTAACTGCCACCTAATTGGCGGCGATACTACCGCTGGGCCACTAACTATTTCCATTACGATTATGGGTCAGGTTGGTGCTGGGCAAGCACTGCGCCGAGCGGGCTCAAAACTCGGTGATGATATTTGGGTCTCAGGCCACGTTGGTGATGCACGTTTAGCGCTAGGCGCGCTACGTAAGGAATGGTCTATCAGTGCCCACGCTTTAGCTGAGGTCTTACCACGCATGCATTTGCCTACTCCACGCATTGCCTTGGGCCTCGGCTTAAGGTCACTAGCCAGTGCCGCAATTGATATTTCCGATGGTCTCCTCGGTGATTTACGTCACCTCTTAAGAGCCTCACAGGTTGGCGCGGTGATTGATGTATCAGCGCTACCAGTTTCAGCGTCGCTGGCGCAGCAACCGGAAACGTTTCGCTGGCAATGCGCGGCTGCAGGTGGTGATGACTATGAATTATGTTTTACTGCCGCACCTGAGAAACGCGAACAAATAGAAGCCTTAAGTCAAACCTTATCTCTACCATTAACGCGGATTGGTTTTACAAGTGAGTCGGCTGATGCTGCAATTCATCTCTTGGATGGTCAAGGGCGACCCATCGATGCAATCATGGCCGCAAATTTACTGCGCTCATTTGATCACTTTGCTTAATTACGCATGCTGATCCAACCCCAAATCTCATTGCGCTGGATGCTGCAAACTGGCAACCGGACCTTTGCGCTGGGCTTTGGTAGCGGCCTCAGCCCTTTTGCACCTGGCACCATGGGTACTTTATGGGCATGGGCAATATTTTGGCTCGGTAACTATTTTTTTTCGGCTAATGATTGGGCCTGGATTATTGCGCTTGGTTTCGTTTTTGGTTGTTGGCTTTGTGGTTCGGTAAGCAAAGAAATTGGCCAGGCCGATTTCGGCGGTATTGTGTGGGATGAAATCATCGCCTTTTGGTTGATCTTATTTTTTATCATGCCGACCAACCTTTGGACCCAAGCCGCAGCGTTCATTTTGTTTCGCTTCTTTGATGCAGTTAAGCCTGGACCAATTCACTTAGTAGATCGCTATTTTAAAAAAGCTCCAGCAGCAGAAAACCCCAATTTTTGGCAAACCCTGTGGCAGGGTTTTGGCATCATGATTGATGATGTCTTGGCAGCTTTCTTTACACTCTTAATCATTGCTTTATTTCAAACGCTGGTATTTTGATGATCACAAACAATTTGACCGCAAACACCGTTGCGCAATTAGCGCAGTCATTAGGCTCACAACTAAGCCTACATAGTTGGAGTGTGGCACTAGCGGAATCATGCACAGGCGGCTTAGTGTGCGCCAGCCTTACTGAAATTGCGGGGTCAAGCGCCTGGTTTGAACGGGGTTACATTACCTATAGTAATCAAGCAAAAAGTGAGTGTCTGGGTGTTAGTGCTGAACTCATTGGTTCATTTGGTGCAGTTAGCGAAGAAGTAGCCAAAGCAATGGCCGAGGGTACCCTAAAAAATAGTGCCAGCAACCTAGCAATTGCGATTACAGGAATCGCTGGGCCAACAGGTGGCAGTCCCGGCAAGCCAGTTGGGACAGTTTGTTTTGGCTGGGCATTCACGCCGGTAGCAAACAATCTGCCTTCGCCAGCGCTAGTTAAAGTCAACACCCAACATTTTGCTGGCGATCGAGCAGCGGTCCGAACACAAGCTTGCGCCTTTGCCCTGCAAGGCGCATTGGCTTTAATTCATCCAACCTTTACGACGGAAATACCACAGCGGAATAATGGCTGAAATCATCATGATGCCAATAGCCATGGGATAACCCAACTCCCACTGGAGTTCAGGCATAAAGCGGTAGTTCATTCCCCAAATACTCGCTAATAATGTTGGCGGCATTAAAGCCACTGAAACCACTGAGAAGATCTTAATAATTTTGCTTTGGTTCAAATTAATAAAACCTACCGTTGCATCCATTAAGAAGTTAATTTTATCGAATAAGAAAGCGGTGTGATTTTCTAAGGAGTCAATATCACGCAAAATTTGCCGGGCTTCTTCTTGTTGCTCATCGGAAAGTAATTTGCTACGCATGAGAAAAGATAAGGCACGGCGCGTATCCATTACATTACGCCGAATTCGGCCATTGGTATCTTCTTCTTTAGCAATAGTTTCGAGTACATCAGCGGCATCCGCATCGCTTATGTCGTCGGATAAAACCTGTTTACCGGCGAGCTCTAAATTTTCATAGACTTCTTCCAAAGCGTCGGCAGAGTATTCGGCATCGGTGGAATATAAGTCTAATAAAACATCTTTCGCATTACTGACCGAGCCCGGACGTAAGCGGGCCCGCAGCCGCACTAAGCGGAAAACTGGCAAATCTTCATCGTGGATCGAAAACAGGACATTTTTTGTGAGTACAAAAGCAACCCGTACGTTACGCGAGGTTTCGTCTTCATCTAACAAGAAGTCGGTACGAATATGCATATGGCCATCATCTGCCTCAAAATACCGTGCAGAAGCCTCCAGGTCACCCAAATCATCGAGCTCTGGGAGAAGCACATCAAAGGCCTCTTTAATCCAGATGAGCTCTTCCTCTTCGGGATCAACCACATCAATCCAAATGGGATTAACGTGCTGGAGTAGTTCATTGCGATCTTCGACTTGCTCTTGAGAGAGTCGACCGTTTTGCAGGACGAACAAGTTGATCATGGTGAACTCCTAAGGAATGCGCTAGTTTATCCTATGAGCTATGACAAATTCTCTAAATGAATCATCTTCTTTATGAAATCAAATTCAGTCAGCTTTATTGAGCAAATTCAGGCGGCCTGGGCAGCGCAAGAAAGCCTGCTGTGCGTAGGCTTTGACCCTGATCCAAAGCGCTTACCCGCCTGCCTAGTGGGCCAAAAGGACGCCGTCTTCACTTTTTGCAAAGAAATAGCCGATACCACGGCCGATTTAGTCTGCGCCTTTAAGCCCCAATTTGCTTACTTTGCCGCTCAAGCGGCTGAGCCGCAACTGGAAAAGTTGATGCATTACCTCAAAAAAACCTATCCCCATATTCCTATTATTTTGGACTCTAAAAGAGGGGATATCGGCAGCACCGCCGAACAATATGCAATAGAGAGCTTTGAGCGCTATGAGGCTGATGCAGTAACGGTGAGCCCATACTTAGGACACGACTCGGTTGAGGCTTATTTGCGCTATACCGGCAAAGGGGTCATTATTTTGTGTCGGACATCTAACCCTGGCAGTGCCGACTTGCAAGCCTTACCCGTGATGAACAAAGCGGGGTCTGAACCCCTTTATTTGCAGGTGGCACGCTTAGCCAGCCAAGAGTGGAATACCTCTGGACAAGTTGGCTTAGTAGTTGGTGCCACTTTTCCAGAAGAAATTACCCAGGTACGTGCCATCATCGGTAATATGCCCCTATTAATTCCGGGTATTGGTGCTCAAGGCGGTGATATAGATGCCACCGTAAAAGCAGGGCAAATTGCCGGGCAGCCGGGCACAGGCATGATTATTAATTCATCACGGGCCATTTTGTATGCCAGCGCTGGCGCTAATTTTGCTAGCGCCGCCCGCACAGCCGCTCTCAGTACGCGCGCTGCAATTAGGGTCGCGGTAGCACAATGCGATCCATATTCTCCAAAATAAAAGCCTGCCTAGTTGGAAAATGAATGCTCGCCTTACGGCAATATTTAATTTTATCGAAGCATTTCGGCGCAGGTAAGGCCGATGCCAAGGCGGCGGCCTGATCACGGCTTAAAGCAGCTGGCGTGGTGACAAAATAATGCTGTGCAGCAGCGCCGACCCCAAAAATCCCCTCACCCCACTCGACTGCATTCATATAGATTTCAAACAGCCGCTGCTTCGATAAAATAAGCTCTAGCAGGCCTGTAATCACTAACTCTTGGGCTTTGCGGAAATAATTTTTCTCTGCAGATAAAAATAAATTTTTGGCTAACTGCTGAGTAATCGTCGAGCCGCCACGGACAGCTTGCGTCCCTTTTTGCTGATTGCGCTCCCAGGCTTTTTGCATGTCCTCAAGGCGCACGCCATGATGTTGAAAAAAAATATCATCTTCGCTCACCAAAATAGCGCGCTTTAAATTACTAGATATTTTCTGATACGGTGTCCAGCTAGATTCAATTGCGCAAGACCAATGCCAAGTACATAAGCGCCAACGTTCGGCACGCTGAAAGGCAGTTGAGCTTGGTTGTAATACTGACCACAGTGCAATTTGAATCACAAAATAAATTTGCATGGCCACAATTCCAAAAACCACACACTTCAAAAAATAACTGAGGTGGGTTTTAAGCCAAAACATGACGCAATTCGGCCAAGACTTGCCGCGGATTAATTGTGCTACTGAAAGTTGCACCACGCCAAATTAAAAAAGCAGCAGCGGCTTGTTCTACTAGCATACCAAGCCCATCACTCACACGTGATCCATGTTGCAGGGCCTGCTGCATGAAGGGCGTCGGCTTGCCATAAACCAAGTCATAGGCAAAAGTACGAGGCTGAAAAAGCTGCGCAGCGGCTTGATCACTAAGAGGGGAAAGCACAGTTAAGCTGGCCGCAGTAGCGTTAATCACTAAATCAAATTGACCGAGTGTGCCTGAGCTCACTTGCGTTACTAAATCTTCGCTTGATTCTGCCGTTAATGCGACGCCTACCGAATGCGTAAGCTCGGCAAATAGTGTTGCCAACTGCTTAGCTTTGCTAGGTGAGCGATTCGCAATCATTACAGCTGCTGGACTTTGCGCCAGTAAAGGACCAATGATCCCACGGGCTGCACCGCCTGCTCCTAATATCAAAATCTTCATGCCCTTTAATTCAATTCCTTGTGCATCTAAATCGCGCACTAAACCTAAACCATCGGTGTTATCACCATTAATTTGGCCTCCGGCTTGCCATAGGGTATTGACCGCACCGGCAAGTTGCGCATGCGCAGTAAGTTGTTTGGCAAAGGCGCAGGCCTCTAATTTAAAAGGTATGGTCACATTCAGGCCTCGACCACCCTGCTGAAAAAAAGCCTCAGCAGTGGCTTGAAACCCCTCTACTGGAGCCTGTATGCGCCCGTAATACATGGCCTGCGCCGCCTGCTCAGCAAAACGTTGGTGAATCCAAGGCGAGAGGCTATGGCCAATGGGATTGCCAACCACTGCGTAGCATGCTTTACCCAAAATAGTTGCAGGATCAACTTGATCGTAAAAAAGTTTGGTGTCCATAGTGCTAGTTTACCGATGCAATTCCAAACGGTTACTTCCTGGCGAACTAGCATCACGGGTAAATTCAAAAGTAGCCACCATATCTAAAACCTCTAATTGCCTGCGCATCTCCGCGGGGAAGGGTCCAAAAGGTGCGGCGGCGCGCACAATTGCTAGCGCCTGACGATCTAACTCAGCAATGCCAGAGGGGCGACTAATTTCAATACCAGTTAAATTGGGTCGAGCGACGAGTAAATTTCCAGCGCTATCGACACTGATTAATACAATGAGGCTACCGTAAATTGGTCGACCATTGGCACGAGGGAAAAAGGTGCTGCCATACGCTTCAATTTTTTTGCGCATCGCATCGTAATACTGCGCAAAGACCACTGCCTTTGCATTGCTCGCCGTCAAAATTGCGCGGCGCTGCGACTGACCTGCTTGATTCTGCAAACGCTGTGCCAATTCTGTCTCTAAAGCATTAAATTGGGGTTTTGCAGTTTGCTCTTCTCCGCTAAGTCTGCCGCCAGACTGTTTGTGCTGAGCATCGAGTTGGGCCAACATTTTTTTTTGTTGTTTTTCTAAGACCTCCATCTGCGCTTCTATTCCCAAACGAGCGCGGTGCATAGCGCTGGCATTCTGGGGCGGTGCGGCGCCACCCCCCTGTAAATCAGCTTGGGCTAATTGATTGGCCTGCTTTGACGCACTTTGACTATTCGCATTGACCAAAATTACACTTAAGGCCGTATTCAAGCGACGATTTTGCGTCTCCTGCCAACCCCAGCGAAAAGACAAAAAAATTGTGTGTAAAGCAATTGACGCTAGTAAAGCGCACCAGATAGGGTGTCTTAAACAGGCGCGCTTAAACCTGAAGCGAAAAGCGTTTTGTTGCTCAGCAAAATCATGGGTTTGCAGTTTCGTCATTAATCTTAGGTATTCCGTCAGTTACTGTGCTTACCGTTGCTACATCGACCAAAGCCTCAATTTCTTTCACCCGCGTACTCGCAGTGAGCTGCAATAAATCGACTGCCGTAACCTCAATCATGGCACGGGTCAGACGCCCGTGGGAAGCCAGCTCAGGAATGGGTAAGTGCAGGGGAATGAATTCAGCCCTTGCCATCCCTTCTTTTAAATGCCGCACTGTAATTGCAGTTGGCAGATTATTTTGTAGCAACCAACGTAAGCACCAATATTTTTCAAGCCGATCTTGATATTCTCCGTAGACCTGATAACAAGCCTCAAAGTCGGCTGCGATACCCATTAAATCGGCATCGCGTGGCGGAAAGGGGGCCACCATTTTTGCCATTACTCCATGACGAATAATGGCGAGTAATTGCCATTGATTGACTAAATCGGTATAGCGTCGCAAGGGAGAAGTACACCAAGCGTAATACTCCAGACCCAAGCCCTCATGCGGCGCAGGGGTAGTTTGCATGCGAGTGCGCAAGGGTCCCCAACCTTTTTGCGTTCTAAATAATCCCGGCAGACCCTGTTCAGCAAGCAGACGCCCCCAAGTGCTATTACAGTAAATCATCCACTCAGCGACGACGGTATCTAATACCGAGCCCCGCTGGCGAGGAATAATTTCAATCTGCTCTGCTCCTACAGCGCCTGTAATCTCAAACAGAAAATCGCGCGCTAAGGCGCCTGGCTCAGCAGGCCCCAGTGGCTCGGCCCTGAGACCATTGGCCACACGTTGAGCCTGTCGCTGGGCGTGGAATATTTTTGCGGTTCGCCATAAGACCCCTAATTCCATTTGAAAGGGGGCAGCTAAGGTCCTTTCTTTACCCGCATGTTCTTCAAGCATTTCAGCACTTACGAGTTTCTCAAGATCTTCCAAACGTAAGTTTGCTGCGATTGACACTAATTCAATGACAGAGCGCGGACTAGCAGCGGTTAATTCTCCTTCTGCATCGACTTCCACATATAAGGAAACAGCTGGTCGAGAAAAGCCAGCATCGAGCGAAAACTGCTGAATGAAGTCGGGAGGCAACATGGTAATTTTGTCGCCAGGAAAATAGACTGTCGACATGCGAGTTCGGGCAATTTGATCGAAAGCGTCATCTCGGTGAATTGCTAAAGCAGGGGCTGCAATATGAATGCCAATCCGAAACCCCCCGCCGGAAATGGCGCTCACTGAAAAGGCATCATCAATTTCAGTTGTACTGGCATCATCAATCGAAAAGGCCTGGACTGGGGCCTCTGGTAAATTCGCTAGCGCTTCTTGTAGGGCATGCGGAGCAATACTCAGGCCGCTAGCGTGAGTAACTCCGTGGGGGAAATGCTGTTGTAAAAAAAGCCCTTGGTGATAATGCAAAGGGGACTCAAGCGCACCACAGCGCATAAATAATTGTGCGGGAGTTTCGCCAACAGTGGCACAAGCTGCTAACACCGCCTTATATGCCAAGCTATTTTTGTCTGGCGTAAAAAGTAAGTTATTAATTTGGTTGCGTAAGCCCGACGGAAAAATTCCTGCGACCAATTCATCTGCCCAACAAGCTTGTTGCGCTAATTCTGTCTTTTTACGTTCAATTGCCGCTAAACCTGCTTGTAATTGCTCGAGTGGCGCACGCAGAAAACGACCCCGACCCTTACGCCGAAAATAAATCGGCGCGCCCTGCAAGGCAATGGCTAAAGCGATTTTTTGCGCCACAGTAACTGCATTGCCAAAATACTCAATTGCTAAATCAGTAAAGATAAATTCTTCAGCAGGGGCACAATCCCAGAGTAGCTGCAAATCGATTTCCTGTGCCACGACAGCGGCGGCGTCGATGGCAATTTGGGCACTAGGTTGTTCAAACCGTAACCAAACTTCTTTTGCCTTCAGTTTTAGTTGTTTGCCAGAAAGGCTGGCCACTAACCATGACTCGCTATCGCCTGAACCACTAGAAGATATAACTGTTGCAGCACGAATTTCGCCGCTTTCTTCATATACCAGTTGCATACTTAAAGTGAAATTCCGCCGCTCGCTTCGAGCGCAATACCATTAACGTAACTCGCCTCATCGCTGGCTAAAAATAAATAGATATTGGCCATTTCTGCTGGTGTACCTAAGCGCCCTAACCAGCATCGCCTTTCAATATCAGCCAAGATAGCGGTTGGCATGGCCTTGACCATTTCGGTAGCAATAAAACCCGGGCAAACCGCATTGACTCGAATGCCTTTAGGTCCTAATTCACGCGCCCACGTTTTAGTAAACCCAATCACCCCAAATTTCGAAGCGGAATAATTGGTTTGACCAAAATTACCATACAAACCAACTACACTGGAAGCATTCACGATAGCGCCTTTACCAGCCTCTAGCATATAAGGCGCAACTAATTGGGTGCAGTTAAATACCCCTTTTAAGTTCACATCGATGACTGCATCGAATTGGGCTTCGGTCATTTTGATCAGCCGCGCATCTTGGGTAATGCCAGCGTTATTAATTAAAATATCAATGCGCCCATGGCGCTGCATAATCATCTCAATTGCTGCTTGAATAGAAGTGCGATCAGTCACATTAATGGCATAAGCTTCGGCGCCTGCCAAACTAGCGGCAGCCTTTTGCACTGCTTCTAGATTCACATCAGCCAACATCACTTTGGCTCCCTCTGCAGCAAAGCGTTGTGCGGTTGCCAAACCAATCCCTTTTGCTCCGCCAGTAATGATGGCTACTTTATCGTGCAAACGTTGCTGCATATGACCTATCCTTTTGGTTATTTCAATCGAGACTCAGAATAGCTCAACTCAACATAAATTAAGCAAGGCACTCTAAAATTTTCTGGTGTATCCCACCAAACCCGCCATTACTCATCACTAAAATATGGTCGCCTGATTTGGCTTCCGCTACAACTGCTGAAATTAGTTGCTCTAGGTCACTAAAAACCAGGGCTTTGGGTGCGAGTGATGGTAGGTTGAGTGGTGCCAATGCGCCTTCTAAATCCCAGCTGAGGGCCCCTTTACCTGCTGTGGCCTCATACGCAAAAACATGGTCTGCCAAATTTAGGCTCGCGGGTAGTTGGGCTTTCATTACCCCTAATTTCATGGTATTGGAACGGGGTTCTAGTACTGCCAAAATACGTGCCCCACCCACTCGGCGACGTAAGCCATCTAGTGTAGTTGCAATGGCAGTGGGGTGATGGGCAAAATCATCGTATACCGTGATGTGGTTTTTTATGCCGATGACTTCTAAACGGCGTTTAACATTTCGAAATGTTCCCAATGCCTTTGCCGCTTCACTTGGCTTAATGCCAATATGATGGGCGGCTGCGATTGCAGCTAGGGCATTCAGTTGATTATGTGTGCCCATTACACCTGAATCTTTTTCCCACACTAGCTCGGCAACTGGCTGCCCTTGATGAAGCACCGTAAAGGCATCAGCAGCTTGTGGCAACAATGACCAGCTAGCATTTTTGTCGCGACCAAACCCCTCTACTGCCGACCACGCGCCGCGTTGCAAAACCCGTTCTAATGCTGGCTCGCCGGCATTCACAACTATTAATCCATTGCCCGGTACTGTTCTCACTAAGTGGTGAAACTGGGTTTCAATCGCCGCTAAGTCGCTAAAAATATCAGCGTGATCAAATTCCAAATTATTGAGCAAGGCGGTACGCGGACGGTAATGCACAAATTTACTGCGCTTATCAAAAAACGCCGTATCGTATTCGTCGGCCTCAATAACAAAGTATTGGCCCGCCCCAAGGCGCGCCGACACAGAAAAATTCAGGGGCACGCCACCAATTAAATAACCTGGTTCAAGACCGTGGCATTCGAGTATCCAGGCGAGCATGGCCGCCGTGGTCGTTTTACCGTGAGTGCCTGCTACGGCCAAGACATGTTGCCCAGCTAGCACTTGTTCGCCCAACCATTGGGGCCCAGAGGTATAAGGTAACCCTAGGTTCATGATGGACTCCATCAACGGGTTACCACGGGAAACCACATTACCAATGACAAATAAATCGGGCCTTGCTTCAAGCTGCAATAATTGATCGGGGGAGTATCCTTCAATGAGTTTGATACCTTGGGCCTCTAGCTGTGTACTCATTGGCGGGTAGACATTGGCGTCACATCCAGTGACCTGGTGTCCGCACTGTCGAGCAATTGCAGCAATGCCGCCCATGAAAGTACCGCAAATGCCCAAGATATGAATATGCATTACTGAATTTTAGCTAAGGAGTGTTGGTGTGAGTCAAAGAATGAACCGAAAACAATGGCTAAGTGTGGCCCTGATTGCCATTATTGCCCTTTTCGCCGGCATTGGAATTTCTCACTGGTTGGCTAAAAACCGCTTAAGCGGTGACCCGAGTGCGCAACAATTTTTCCAGCAGGAGTGGGTCAAGCCAGACGGACAAATATTAAACCCCGCGATTTGGCAAAACCGTTTAGTACTCGTGAATTTTTGGGCCTCTTGGTGTCCACCCTGTGTAGCCGAAATGCCGGCCTTAGACCAACTGAGTAAGGATCTAGCGTCAAAGCCGGTGATTTTTATTGGCGTTGGCATTGACTCACCAAGTAATATCCGCGAATTTTTACTGAAAACCCCTGTTTCCTACCCCATTGTGATTGGCGGCCTAGAGGGCAGTCAAATGGGCAAGACTTTAGGCAATAGCCAGGGAGCACTACCTTTTACTGTGATTATCGATGCAAAAGGACAGATCATCTACCGAAAATTAGGCAAGATAGATGCAGATGAGCTAAAAAATGTCATTTTAAAGGCTATTTAACAAAAGTTAGCTGAACTTAGCCATTTTTAATCTACTCTTTTACCCCCAGAGCTGAGGTATCCCGATTCGTTTTTACGGGTTTTTATTTGCGGCTTTACTATTTTTAAGCCCTCAAGCGGGTATACTTTGACGATGGTAAAAATAGCTTTCCCGCCTTTTTATCTTTAACTGTACTTAAAAGTTGTTATTTATGTCGAAAAAACCATTAATTCTCGTTATTCAGGGCCCTAATCTCAATTTGCTGGGTACCCGTGAGCCTGGTATTTATGGTTCGAAAACCTTAGCTGAGATTCATGCTGAACTGAATTTAATCGCTCAGAAGGCTGGCATTGAGCTGCAAACCTATCAAAGCAACCATGAAGGTGAGCTAATCGATTGCATTCAAAAAGCCAAACAAGATGGCGTCGACTTTATTTTGATTAATCCAGGCGGTTTCACCCATACCAGTGTTGCTTTGCGGGATGCCTTGGCTGGTGTGGCGATCCCCTTTATTGAAGTTCATTTGTCCAATATTCATCAACGTGAAGCCTTCCGCAAACATTCTTATTTATCGGATCTTGCAATCGGCGTTATCTGTGGTCTTGGCCCCCTTGGCTATGAATTAGCCCTCAAGGCAGCCCAGCAGCAGCTGCAGGCACCTGCGCAATAAGTTGGCTAAATCATTGCAAGCCCTTCATGTCGTTCAATCTCCCTACAGCTTCATTCAGTAAGCAGAAAGTAAATGGCTATGGACCTAAGAAAACTCAAGACCTTAATTGATTTGGTTGCCGACTCAGGCATTTCCGAGCTCGAAGTAAATGAAGGCGAAGACCGAGTGCGAATTGTGAATACCCGAGATGCGCAGGCATCTGGCGCGCACAATCTTAGCCATGCCCCAAGCAACTTAAATTTTCCTGCGCCCACAGTGAGTCCGAATACGCTAGCGAGCTCGACTGCAGAAACAAATCAGGGCAAAACGCCCGAAGAAGATCAGCCTGCGGCCGAAGGCGTCATTGCCCGCTCGCCCATGGTGGGCACTTTTTACCGCGCACCGAATCCAGAATCGCCTAATTTTGTCCAAGTCGGTGATATTGTTACCGTTGGCCAAACCCTCTGCATTATTGAGGCTATGAAGTTGTTAAATGAGATTGAAGCCGAGACTGCTGGTGTCATCAAGCAAATTTTGTGCGAAAACGGCCAAGGGGTTGAATACGACCAACCCCTCTTTGTGATTGTCTAATTTACTTTTCCGAAACGCATATGTTTGACAAAATCCTGATTGCTAATCGAGGCGAAATTGCGCTTCGCATTCAGCGCGCCTGTCGCGAGCTGGGCATTAAAACCGTAGTGGTTTACTCGGTTGCAGATAAAGAAGCCAAGTACGTTAAGTTGGCTGATGAAGCTGTATGTATTGGGCCAGCGCCATCCCCCTTAAGTTATCTAAATATGCCCGCTATTATTTCTGCGGCTGAAGTAACTGATGCTGAAGCCATTCATCCAGGCTATGGCTTTCTTTCTGAAAATGCCGACTTCGCCGAGCGGGTTGAAAAATCAGGTTTTGCGTTTATTGGCCCTCGGCCTGAAACGATTCGCCTAATGGGCGATAAAGTCTCGGCTAAGCGGGCCATGATTAAAGCAGGTGTTCCTTGTGTGCCAGGTTCAGAAGGGGCATTACCAGATAACCCAAAAGAAATTATTGCTGCGGCTAAGCGCGTTGGCTATCCCGTCATTATTAAAGCTGCTGGCGGAGGTGGTGGTCGAGGCATGCGCGTAGTACACACCGAGGCCGCCCTCATTAATGCCGTTAATATGACCCGCGAAGAAGCAGGACGGGCTTTTGGTAATCCCGAAGTCTATCTCGAAAAATTTCTCGAGAAGCCACGTCATATTGAAATTCAGGTTTTATCCGATACCCATGGTAATGCGGTCTGGTTAGGTGAGCGCGATTGTTCAATGCAGCGGCGCCACCAAAAAATCCTCGAAGAAGCCCCAGCTCCTGGAATTGATCGACGATTGATTGCAAAAATTGGTGAACGCTGTGCCGAGGCCTGCAAAAAAATGGCTTACCGTGGTGCGGGAACCTTTGAATTTTTATATGAAAACGGTGAATTCTTTTTTATTGAAATGAATACCCGTGTGCAAGTCGAACATCCTGTCACCGAAATGATTACGGGCATTGATATTGTGCAAGAACAAATCCGCATTGCCGCAGGCCTCAAATTAGCCTTTCGCCAAAAAGATATTGTCTTCCAAGGTCACGCCATTGAATGTCGTTTGAACGCCGAAGATCCCTTTAAATTTACGCCCAGCCCAGGGCGGATTTTATCGTGGCATATGCCAGGGGGCCCTGGTATTCGGGTTGATTCGCATGCCTATAGCGGTTATATGGTGCCCCCAAATTATGACTCCATGATTGGTAAGTTAATTTCTTACGGCAAAACCCGTGAGCAGGCTATTCGACGCATGCGCATTGCCTTATCAGAAATGGTCATTGATGGCATTCAAACGAATGTCCCCCTCCACCGCGAGCTTATGCTAGATCCTAATTTTGTTGAGGGCGGAACGAGTATTCATTATTTAGAACATCGCCTTGAGGAACAGGCGGCCAGCCGCGGCAAAAGCTAATCGTGTCTTATCGTGAACTCATTTTCATGGTGGCTGCTGAAGTTGCTGAACCCCTTGGGGATGCTTTACTTGAATTAGGCGCGCTCTCAGTTACGGTTGAAGATGCAAGCGCAGGAGGTTACGATGAAAGCCCACTTTATGGCGAGCCTGGGCTAGCTCCAGATCTTCAGGCATGGGAACGGTCTACGGTTACTGCGCTCTTCCCACCTTCGCTGGCAGACGCTAATGAAGAGCTAAGGGCCATTTTAAGTGCTTTAACTGCGGCAGATTTTAAGTTAGCGCCGCCGCTGGTAAAAATGGTAGCAGAGCAAGATTGGGTTCGCCTCACCCAAAGTCAATTTGAACCCATTCAAATTGGCCAGCGTATTTGGATCGTACCTTCTTGGCATGACACTCCGGTTGATACCAGCGCAATTTGTTTAGCCCTCGATCCTGGACTTGCTTTCGGCACGGGTAGCCACCCCACCACACGACTCTGTTTGCAATGGCTAGAAAGTCAATTTAATTTACATGGCCGTAGTCTCTTAGATTACGGTTGTGGCTCTGGCATTTTGGCCATTGCTGCAAAAAAATTGGGTTGCAATCCGGTGCTGGGAATTGATATTGATCCGCAAGCCATTATTGCTGCCACCAGTAATGCTGAAATAAACCAAGTAGCAATCGATTTTGTTTTGCCCGATGGTGAAATCACTCATGCGCTAGCACCAACGCAGTTTGATATTGTGATGGCGAATATTTTAGCTAACCCATTGCAGCTGTTAGCCCCCCTGCTAATCAGTCGTTTACGTCCAGGTGGACACCTTATTCTTTCTGGTATCTTGGCGCGTCAGGCTACTGAAATCGCGACGGCCTATAGCCAGTGGCTACCTCTCACAGTAGTGGGAGACAGTGAAGGTTGGGTTTGTTTGCATGGTATCTTGCCACTGAATTTGGCTGCTACGGGGCCTCGTCCAGCAACTCGTACACCTAAAAAATCTTGGCTTCTCTATGTTTTACTCAGTAGTTTGTTGGTGTTGCTTTTGCTCATCGGCGGCAGTCATTTATTTAGGGCGCCCTTGTTACGCTCACTTGCACCACAAGTGGATGAAAAAATAAATCCCTTGAATCTTGCCGCTTTTACTTCGGTATTAAAAGTAAATACGATTCTGTGCAAATATCTCAGTTGCAAGGAAGCGCCGATTAAGGCGTTTGAGGCGTGGAAGATAGATTCGGCTAGCTTGGGCATGGAAAATAAAAATAACGCCTCTAAAGACGCTGAGATCCCCTCTATTTTGTCTTTTGAATTACAAAATCGTTTGGCTTTGCCTGTTGCATGGCCAAATATTGAGCTAACTTTAATTGATATCTCCGAAAACACCCTAAGTCGAATTGAGTTTTTGCCGGCAACGTGGCTATCAGCTCAATTTCAAGCTGACCATCCTGATTTTCAACACACCGGGGCAGCAGCTGGCCTAAAAGTGAGCTGTGCTATGCCACTAAAATTACCAGCTCAAGCCGCAGGCTATCGCTTGCGAATTGTGTATCCTTAATTTTTGCAGCTACTTTATTTAGAAAGTACAACATGGCTAGTTTGATTTGCGGCTCAGTGGCCTATGACACCATCATGAACTTTGAAGGTCGCTTTCAGGAACAAATTCTCCCAGAGCAAATTCATATTTTGAATGTCGCTTTTTTAGTGCCGAAGATGCGGCGCGAATTTGGGGGTTGTGCGGGCAATATTGCCTATAACTTAAAACTGTTAAATGGTGAACCGATCATCATGGCTGCCGTAGGTAGTGATGCTAAGCCTTACCTCGAACGCTTCAGTCGACTACAAATTGATACCACCCATATTCGCCAAATCCCAGAGTCGTTTACTGCCCAAGCGATGATCACCACCGATCTTGCCAACAACCAAATTACTGCCTTTCATCCTGGGGCAATGAATGCTTCGCATCTCAATTCGGTGGCGCAAGTCTTAGATGAATGTCGGCGCACAAAAAAATCTTTGCCTACTTTAGGCATTGTTGCTCCTGATGGACGTCAAGGTATGTGGGAGCATTGCCATCAATTAGCGGAGGCGCACATACCTTTTATTTTTGATCCTGGCCAAGGTTTGCCCATGTTTAATGGGAAAGAGTTACTAGAGCTCACAGCCCTAGCCAGTTATTTAGCGGTGAATGACTATGAAGCCGAGATGCTGGCGCAACGCACGGGGATGTCTTTAAAGCAACTAGCCGAACGGGTACAAGCATTAATTGTGACTAAAGGCGCTGCTGGTGCCACCATTTTTACTGCCAGCCAGCAATTAGAAATCCCAGTGGTCAAGGCCACAGAGCTAATCGATCCAACAGGTTGTGGTGATGCTTTTCGAGCCGGCTTGCTATATGGTCTAAATCAAGGCATGGATTGGGAAACGACTGGTAAATTGGCCAGCCTGATGGGTTCAATCAAAATTGCCCATCAAGGCCCACAAAACCATCAACCAAGGGCTCCTGAAATTGCCGACTTATTTGCTAAGGCCTTTGGCTATCGTTATTAATTCCAAGCGATTAACCCAATAAAAAGGGGTCCCGAAGGACCCCATCCAAGTAACTATACGTCCATGAGCGTCAGAAAACTTGAAACTTAAGGACGGCTACCGGTTGGGAAGGGCCATGCTGCTGCAGGATTCAACGCAGTTTGCGTTGAGGCTGGGGCTGCTTTAGCCGCGGGCTTTTTTACTGCTGAGCCCGCTTTCTTCTTGGCGGCAGGTTTTTTAGTTACTTTTTTTTTGCAGCTTTCTTCTTAGCTGCTTTTTTAGCAGGCTTTTTCTTTGCAGCTTTTTTGGCGGCAGGACGCTTTTTGGCGGCTGGACGCTTCTTAGCAGCTGGACGCTTCTTAGCAGCTGGACGCTTCTTAGCAGCTACTTTTTTCTTAGCAGCTGGGCGCTTCTTAGCAGCTACTTTTTTCTTTGCAGCAGGTTTTTTCTTGGCCATGGCCATAGTATTACTCCTTCAATGAAGTTTAAAACGAACTTCCGATTAAGAAGACCCGACCATTTAGCTTTGCTTTACCTTGCGGCATTGCAGAACAAACAAGCGAGCCATTCATCGGCATGCGGCCTAATACACAATGCTGCACGCTAATGAATCTGGGAAAAAAAGCCGTAATCCTTGCAGATAACGGCTTTTTAAATAGGTTGGAGAAAAGGGGAAGAGCCTTCCACGCACCCTGTTGAAAGGGTTTTCGGAATTCTTTTAGGCTCAAATATTGGCTACTAAAACTATTCAACCGACTAATCTCCTATTCATCTGCTGAGTACGCTCACTGCAATTCAATACTTACTCCCAATTCAGCGCACCACCAGTTTGATACTCAATAACGCGGGTCTCAAAAAAGTTACGTTCTTTTTTCAGATCAATCATTTCTGACATCCATGGAAATGGATTCTCTTCATTTGGGAACATAGAGTCAAGTCCTATTTGCATACAACGACGATTACAGATGTATCGGAGGTAGCCTTTGAACATCGGCGCGTTCAATCCAAGCACTCCTCTTGGCATCGTATCTTCGGCATATCGGTACTCTAATTCAACTGCTTTTTCAAAGATCGTTTTGATCTCATCTTTGAACGCGGAAGTCCATAACTGTGGGTTCTCCAGCTTTATTTGATTAATTAAATCAATCCCAAAATTGCAATGCATTGACTCGTCGCGCAAGATGTATTGATACTGCTCAGCAGCCCCCGTCATTTTGTTTTGACGACCCATTGCAAGTATTTGCGTAAAACCAACATAAAAGAATAAACCTTCCATTACGCAGGCAAAAACGATCAAGGAACGGAGTAATATTTGGTCGTTTTCTAATGTCCCAGTCTTAAATGCAGGGTCAGTTAGGACGTGAATATAGGGAATTAAGAACTCATCTTTGTCACGAATAGAAGCAATTTCGTTGTAAGCATTAAAGATTTCACCCTGATCTAAGCCTAATGATTCCACAATATATTGGTAGGCATGCGTATGAATTGCCTCTTCAAATGCCTGGCGCAAGAGGTATTGACGGCATTCTGGCGCGGTAATCTGGCGATAAGTGCCCAACACAATATTGTTAGCCGCTAATGAGTCGGCGGTAGTAAAAAAGCCCAAATTACGCATAATAATTCTGCGTTCATCGTCGGTTAAGCCATTGGGATCTTTCCAAAGCGCTATATCGCGATTCATATTGATCTCTTGTGGCATCCAGTGGTTGGCGCAACCGGCTAAATATTTTTCCCAAGCCCATTTATATTTAAAGGGGACTAACTGATTGACATCGGTAGTGCCATTAATTACCCGTTTATCGGCAACATTAACCCGCCGCGCTACGGCATCGTCCTTTGCCGGAATATTGACGCTATGCGTCTGCGGCGCAACCTTGGCGACCTCATCAGCTTGGTGTTGCAAAGGCTCACTCCGTTTTACATCCACTGCTATTGGCTGAGGGGCCAAACCTGCTTTAGCTAGTGCTGGCGCTACATCCTCTTCCCAATTCAACATATTCTTCTCCTTAATCCATTCTTACTTGTTGTAAGCAGTGCTTACTGACAAGCTTCACATTCATCAAAACCTGCGTCACCCGGACGCATTGTGCAAGCCGGGCCATCTGTAACAATGCCAGCGGCACTCGCTGCTGCATCCGTACCCGCTACGCCGCCGCCACTCGAAACAGAATTGAGTTGGCCACTAGCGACCGTCGATTTTTCCACGTGCGTTGCAGCCATAGTGCGCAAGTAATAGGTGGTTTTCAGGCCGCGTAACCAAGCTAACTTATAGGTGTCATCGAGTTTCTTGCCCGAAGCACCACCCATATAGATATTGAGCGATTGCGCTTGATCAATCCATTTTTGCCGACGTGATGCAGCTTCAACTAACCAGCTGGGCTCGACTTCAAAAGCGGTGGCGTATAAATCGCGTAAATCTTGGGGAACGCGATCAATTTTCGAGAGCGTGCCATCAAAATATTTCAAATCGGCAATCATGACCTCATCCCACAAACCACGATCTTTTAAATCGCGCACTAAGTACTCATTTACAACGGTAAATTCGCCTGATAAATTCGACTTCACAAACAAATTTTGGAAAGTAGGCTCAATGCAAGCCGAAACTCCAATAATGTTAGAAATGGTTGCGGTTGGGGCAATTGCCACACAATTTGAGTTGCGCATGCCATGTTGCTTAATTTTGCTCCGCAAACCATCCCAGTTCAGCGTCGAGGACATGTTTACCTCAACATACCCACCACGCTCTTCAGCCAATAGGCGCACTGAGTCTTGCGGCAGAATGCCACGATCCCATAAAGAACCCGTATAGGTACTATAGGTGCCCCGTTCTTCAGCTAATTCACTCGATGCTTGGTAAGCGTAGTAACACACCGCCTCCATCGAGCTATCGGCAAATTGCACGGCCTGCTCGCTGGCATACGGAATTCGCTGCATGTGTAAGCAGTCTTGAAAACCCATAATGCCCAAACCGACTGGACGGTGCTTTAAATTGGAATTGCGCGCCTTAGCTACAGCATAGTAGTTAATGTCGATGACGTTATCCAACATGCGCATCGCCGTACGGATTGTTTTTTGTAGCTTAGCATGATCTAAAACCAGTTTGCCATTGGCATCGCTGATCATGTGGGCCGTTAAGTTGACTGAACCTAAGTTACAAACTGCAATTTCAGTCTCATTCGTATTCAGGGTTATCTCCGTACATAAATTCGACGAATGCACTACGCCAACATGCTGCTGGGGGCTACGAATATTACAGGGATCTTTAAATGTAATCCAGGGATGCCCGGTTTCAAACAACATACCCAACATCTTGCGCCAGAGTTGTTGCGCAGGAATTTTACGACTTGGCTTGAGCTCGCCACGTTCGGCTTTTTGCTCATACGCAACATAAGCTGTCTCAAAGGCTTTGCCAAACTTATCATGTAAATCAGGGGTATTCGAGGGTGAGAATAAAGTCCAATCGCCATTCTCCATCACCCGTTTCATAAATAAATCTGGAATCCAATTCGAGGTATTCATGTCGTGCGTACGGCGGCGATCATCGCCCGTATTTTTGCGTAGCTCTAAAAACTCTTCGATATCTAAATGCCAAGTTTCTAAATAGGCACACACAGCCCCCTTACGCTTACCACCCTGATTGACTGCGACAGCAGTATCATTCACCACTTTCAAAAACGGTACAACGCCTTGTGACTTACCATTGGTGCCTTTAATGTGGCTTCCTAGGGCGCGTACATTAGTCCAGTCATTGCCTAAACCACCAGCAAATTTAGAGAGCAAGGCATTTTCTTTGAGCGCCTCGTAAATGCCATCTAAGTCATCATCTACCGTAGTGAGATAACAGCTTGATAGTTGGGGGCGGGTCGTTGCCGAATTAAATAAAGTCGGGGTACTCGACATAAAATCAAAGGTTGACAGAATTTCATAAAATTCAATTGCGCGCCGTTCGCGATCTAGTTCATTGAGAGCCAAGCCCATCGCAACACGCATAAAAAACGCTTGCGGCATTTCTATGCGGTGGTCTTCAATATGCAAGAAATAGCGGTCATACAGTGTTTGCAAACCCAAATAGTTAAATTGCAAATCGCGATCTGCATTTAGCGCTGCCGATAATCGGGTTAAGTCATACTCCAGCAAACGGGGATCCAGTAATTCGGCATCAATTCCTTGGCGAATATATTTAGGGAAATAATTTGGGTACTCCGCTTGCATATCCCCCTGTAATACTTCACGTCCCAAAATTTCTTTGCGGATCACGTGCATTAGTATGCGTGCCGTCACGGGGCTATAGGCAGGATCTTTTTCAATTAAGGTGCGCGCCGCCAAAATTGCAGAGTCATATACTTGCGTTAAAGGTACGCCATCGTATAAATTTTTAATCGTTTCGGTAATGATTGGGCTAGCGTCAAGATGATTACCCAAACCCTCGCACGCGGCCTCAATAATCGTGCGTAAAGCACCCATATCTAGCGGTCGCGAAACGCCCTCGTCCATAACTTGCAGAATTGGGGGTGCTGATTCTGCTTGACCTTTTGCCTCTGTCGTTAAAACCTGCTGCGAGGCGCGTTCTTGATTGCGCTTTTCACGGTAAAGCACGTAGGATCGCGCCACATTATGCTCACCACCCCGCATCAATGCTAGCTCGACCTGATCTTGTATATCTTCAATATGAAAAGTTCCGCCATTGGGGCGACTGCGCAACAAGGCACGCACAACAACGCTCGTTAATTGCTCAACTTGCTCGCGAACCCGTGCCGAGGCTGCGCCCTGCCCACCATTAACTGCCAAAAATGCTTTTGTCACAGCGATGGCAATTTTAGATGGCTCAAATGCGACCACAGAACCGTTGCGCCGAATAATTTTGTAATCGGATAATTGGGTCGTCTGACCCGCCCCAACCCCACCCGCCATAAAGCCTGCTGAGGGGGTTTGGCTGATTGGGGCCCCAGGATTCAGGCCTGTCGTTTGGGTGTTAGAAGCCAAACCAGCCGCTTGTGGGTTTGCGTAAGACATAGAACTCCTAGACTCTAATAGGGTAAAAAGGGTTAAATTCAATCAATACAGGGCTTCGGCAGCTATCTGCTGTGCATCGCTTAAAATACTAGATCTAGTGTTTTAAGCACTTATTGACACTAAGTATAGGGAATTATTTCATCTTTGATAAGCTTTTTCTCACAATTTTTTGTCAGGGTTTTCCTTAGGTCTATCGATTTTTATAGTGCTGATCCCCCATGTAGTTATGTAAGCTAGTGCTCACATATAAACAAACAATGGAGTTAATTAGGCTCGAAACTCTAGACCAAAGGGCAGCTGTTCTTGCAGCAAATGATTTTCGCGTTGTAGTCGCTGCCAATCAAAATGCCTGCCGGGGTCCACTTTTCGCTTTGGTGCTACGTCGCTATGGCCGGCAAAGCTTAAATGAGTGTAGGCGTTGCCAAGTACTTTAATCAGTTGTGCTAAAGCAACATATTGCGCATCTGTAAAGGCGGTTTCGCCGTCACCTTCTAACTCCACGCCAATAGCAAAATCGTTGCATTGCTTGCGCCCCAAAAAATCGGATTCTCCCGCATGCCATGCGCGTTGCTGTACCGAAACAAATTGGCTAATCAATCCATTGCGCTCGATCAAAAAATGACTTGAGACTTTTTGTGCAGCAATTTCGGCAAAATAGGGATGCGCAGTAGGGTCGAGCTTATTTTGAAAAAAATCACCAATGTAATTTTGTCCAAATTGCCCTGGCGGCAAGCTAATATGGTGAATTAAAACTAATTCAGGTTGTATTCCAGTAGGTCGGGCGTCGAAGTTCGGTGAAGGGCGCCAGCGTGCCAGTCCATACCATCCCGCTGGGTCCATCTCATTGCAATGCGCACTACAACAATAGAAACGCTGCTCCCGCTCTAGACAATCTTGGGCAGGCAGATGCACCCCACAATAGGCACAGGGAACAATTGGTAGTGGCTCGGTAATACGGGGTGGGGCTGGAACAGGGGCAGCAGCGAGTTTAGGCCTCTTCAACCAGAAATAAAACAAGGCCGCCACGGCGCCGAGAAGAACCCATTTCAGCATGGGGTTAAAGCCGATGCAAAATAACTTCGAGCACAAAGCGGCTACCTACATATGCCAACAGGAGCGCCGCAAAGCCCCACAAGACCCAACGTAATGCCGAGCGACCCCTAAGGCCGACCCGCAAACGCGCCACAATTAACCCGCCGAATAGTAACCACGAGGCAAAAGCAAAAATCGTTTTATGATCGAATACCACTGGCTTACCAAATAAGGTTTCAGAAAAAAAGATGCCAGAGAAAATCGTCAAACTTAATAATGCAAAGCCAAAATAAATTAAATTAAACAGTAAATTTTCCATGGTTAATAATGGTGGCAAACCTTCTAACCAATGCGCTAAGCGACTATCAGGCGCATAAGCCAAGGTGCGCCGTATTGCACGATCTTGCACCTCCATTAACACTGCCATCATCGCCGCCAAGGTCAGTAGACCGACGGCAATCGTCGCCACTATAAAATGGGCTTTAAACCAGGGATCAGCTACCGCGCGGGGCGAGATCAAGGTTCCAGGAAATAAAATGGGCAAAAATGCACACAGCATCGCAAATATCAACACCATTAAGCGCAAGCTAGCGATTGGCAAATACCAACTTTGTAACCAATAAAATAAGAGCCCGACCCATGCCATTAATGAGAGGTCTTGGGCAAAACCAAAAATAAATCCTGCGGGCGTAAAGACAGAATCGTGCAAATAGATCCCCTGAATCATCAGACTTAATAAAATCAAGGTTTGGACAAGCAAGGTAAATGTCCATGTTTCAGGACGAGAGCGCGGCCGCCAGCTTAAAACCACCAATAAACCAAGATAAAGTAAGGATGGCAGCCATGCGCTACTTGGGTAATCTAAAATCGACATAACTAAAGTCTAATCGATAAATGCTCAACAACCTCACCGATCGCCTTTCTCGCGTTGTTAAAACGATGCGGGGCCAAGCTCGCCTGACAGAAAGTAATACCGCCGAGATGCTGCGGGAAATCCGCTTAGCCCTGCTAGAGGCAGATGTCGCGCTGCCGGTGGTAAAAACCTTGCTTGAACAAATTAAAGTGCAGGCCTTGGGTGAAGCCGTCATAGGTAGTCTAAGTCCTGGTCAGGCGCTAGTAGGTGTTGTACAACGTGAATTGACCCAAGCGATGCAGGGCAATTTAAATGACAGTGGCGAGCTGAATTTGGCCACCCAACCCCCTGCAGTGATTTTGCTGGCGGGCCTGCAGGGCGCAGGTAAAACTACTTCGGTCGGTAAGTTAGCGAAATGGCTGCATGAGAAAAAGAAAAAAAAGGTGCTGACTGTTTCTTGCGACATTTATCGTCCTGCTGCCATTCAACAACTGCAAACAGTTAGCGCTCAAGTTGGCGTTGAATTTTTCCCCAGCTCGGTTGATCAACGCCCTGAAGTCATTGCTTTAGCTGCCCTCGATTGGGCCAAACGGCATTACTTTGACGTCCTCATTGTTGACACTGCTGGGCGCTTAGGCATTGATGCTGAGTTGATGGCAGAAATTCGTAACTTACATACTCAACTTAAACCGATTGAAACCCTTTTTGTTGTCGATGCCATGCTGGGTCAAGATGCTGTAAACACTGCCAAAGCCTTTCATGAGGCCCTGCCACTCACAGGCGTCATTTTGACTAAGCTTGACGGTGATGCTCGCGGAGGTGCGGCGCTCTCGGTGCGAGGCGTGACTGGCGTACCGCTCAAATTTATTGGTGTTGCTGAAAAAATGGATGGTCTTGAGCCATTTGATGCGGCACGCATGGCAAATCGCATTCTAGGCATGGGCGATATTCTGGCCTTAGTTGAACAAGCCCAAGAGCATGTTGATATTGCTAAAGCAGAAAAGTTAGCTAGCAAAATTCAAAAGGGGGGATTTGATTTAAATGACTTTCGCGCGCAAATTAGCCAAATGCAACAGATGGGCGGTATGGCCAATATGATGGATAAACTCCCAAGTCATTTAACCCAAGCTACCAATAAAGCAAATCTAGGGCAAGCCGATGCGCAGATAAAACGCATGCAAGGCATGATCGATAGCATGACCGCCAAAGAACGCAATAAGCCCGAATTACTCAAAGCCAGTAGAAAAAGGCGTATTGCTACTGGCGCTGGGGTGCAAGTGCAAGAGGTCAACCGCCTCTTAGCCCAATTTGAACAAATGCAAACCATGATGAAGCAATTTAAAGGCGGCAAAATGGCCCGCATGATGGGATCAATGGCAGCCCGGGGAGCCGCTAAAGGCTTAGGTGGTTTGTTTAAGAAATAAGTCGCGTACAGCAATAATGTGTTCTTTAATCTTCGCTAGCGGAATCATTTGTGCTTCACTTTCCGTACGCCCCTGAAATTCAACTTTTGCCTCTTTAAGGCCACGCTCTCCAACGACGACTCGAAATGGCACGCCAATTAATTCCCAATCGGCAAACATCGCACCTGGTCGTTCACCGCGATCATCCAAAATGACATCAATCCCTGCAGCAAGTAAATCGGCATACAAAGTATCGGCTGCTACGCGCACCACTTCTGATCGATCGTAATTCATCGGGCAAATTACCACTTCAAACGGAGCCATCGAGAGTGGCCAAATAATCCCGCGCTCATCATGACCCTGTTCTATTGCCGCGGCCAATAAACGCGTGACACCGATACCGTAACATCCCATCACCATCGGTTGTGCCTGACCTTGAGCATCAAGATAAAGGCACTTCATTGCTTCAGAATAGCGTGTTCCTAACATAAATACGTGACCTACTTCAATGCCACGACAAATATCAACCATCCCTTTACCGTCGGGTGAGGGATCACCCACTACCGCATTACGTAAATCGAAGACGCTCGCGTGAGGTAGGTCGCGCCCCCAATTGACGCCTTTAAAATGGTACCCAGCATCATTTGCACCACAGACAAAATCAGTCATATTGGCAACAGTACGATCAACCACAATCGTGACTGGTAGTTTTAAGCCAAGGGGACCAATATAGCCAGGTGGTGAGCCACAGGCAGCAAGTACTTCGGCCTCGGTAGCAAAACGGAATGCTTCTAAGCCCGACACCTTACTAGCCTTCACTTCATTGAGCTCATGATCGCCACGCAGCAGCAGCATAAATAAATTGGGCGGACCTTCTGCCTGATCTGCAGCTAGCAATAAAGATTTCACCGTTTGCGGTAGTGGCAAGCCTAAAAACTGCGCTACCTTATCGCACTGAGTTTGCTCTGGCGTCGCCACTTTCTCTAAGGCTACACTTGGCACTCCGCCCTGCGGAATTAACGCTAGCGACTCAGCTGCCTCTAAATTTGCGGCGTAAGCAGAATCGGGACAATAAACAATAGCGTCTTCCCCAGTATCAGCAATTACATGAAACTCTTGGCTACCCGAACCGCCAATTGCGCCATTATCGGCCGTTACTGCGCGAAACTGTAAACCCATGCGCTTGAAGATACGAGTGTAGGCGTCAAACATCAATTGATAAGACTGCTTTAATCCAGCGGTATCGCGATCAAACGAGTAAGCATCTTTCATGGTGAACTCGCGTCCCCGCATAATGCCAAAGCGCGGGCGGCGTTCATCGCGAAATTTCGTTTGAATTTGATAGAAGTTAATTGGTAGTTGTTTGTAACTTTTAATTTCTGCGCGCGCTAAATCGGTAATGACCTCTTCAGAAGTGGGTTGAATAACAAAATCGCGTTGATGGCGATCTTGAATGCGCAAGAGCTCTGGGCCCATTTTTTCCCAGCGCCCAGTTTCTTGCCATAATTCGGCAGGCTGCACCACAGGCATCAGTAATTCAATTGCGCCAGCCCGATTCATTTCCTCACGAATAATATTTTCGACTTTACGAATGATCCTTAATCCGCATGGCAAATAAGAATAAATACCAGCGCTTAGCTTGCGTATTAAGCCGGCCCGCACCATTAGTTGATGAGAAACCACTTCGGCGTCGGCGGGCGCCTCTTTCAGGGTAACGAGAAATGACTGAGATGCTTTCATGTGTGGATATAATCAAATCATTGATTTTAAAGGATTCGGGGCACCATCATGCTCGACCGTGAAGGGTATAGACCCAATGTCGGCATTGTCCTCCTTAACGGCCATAACGACGTTTTCTGGGGAAAACGCGTTGGGCAGCATTCGTGGCAGTTCCCGCAGGGCGGGATTCAATATGGCGAGAGTCCTGAGCAAGCCATGTTCCGCGAATTGCACGAAGAGGTTGGCTTGCTGCCAGAACACGTCCAAATTATTGGGCGCACAAGGGATTGGCTTCGCTACGAAGTGCCCGAGGCATTTTTGCGTCGCCAAAATGCCGCTCGACCGCATCGCACCGCCTACCGTGGTCAAAAACAAATCTGGTTTTTACTGCGCTTAACTGGCTTGGACAGCGATATTCATCTGCGAGCTTCAGACCACCCTGAATTTGATGCTTGGCGTTGGCACCCCTACTGGATTGAATTAGCTACGGTAATTGATTTCAAACGAGAAGTGTATCAACTCGCACTATCTGAGCTAGCGCGCTTTATTACGAGTGGGATGCGCATGCAAGATGCCAGTTGGGGTGCCCCCCTTGAAGCTCATTCACCCCCCAAGAAAGCAGCCGATCTTGACTCAACCAAATAAATTGCCCCTAGGGCCACCGCTAGAGCGGCAACCGACAGGCTTGAGCTGGCCGCTTACCTTGCTTGTTGTCTGCCTGCTAAGTGCCTGTGCCGGCACCACACCGGATGCCTACGAAGATCCCTTTGCTCCCAAGATCTTTAAAGAAGATACCGTTGTGCCCCTACCTACTAAGCCGCCCAATACGGCGAATCTAATCCCTTTTCATGTATCTCAACACTCAGTTTTTAAATTTGCTATTGATCCTGATTCAATTCGTATCGACCCTGATGGCGTAACCCGCTATGTGCTGGTCATTACGAGTCCAAGCGGTAGTCAACAAATTAATTTTGAAGGTATTCGCTGTGAAACTTTTCAGTTTGCTTTGTACGCCACTCTCAATACCAACTCAATTTGGCAAGCGAATCAACGTAAAACCTGGACCGATATTAAAAATAATGAGGCGAATCGATACCACGGCGCACTAGCGCAAGGCGCGTTTTGCAACAATAAATCACAAGTAAAAAATAAAGGTTTAATCCTCGATTCCTTACAGCCGAATAAATTTACTGGTAAGCCCAATGCTGACGCACATCGTTTTTAACCTGCGGCGGCCTTGATGAGGGTACCAATTGGCAAACCCGCGACGATCTGATTGAGTACTTGCGGTTCATGCCCAGAAGCAATCACAGTAGATGCACCCGTTTGTGCAGCCGTTTTGGCGGCTAAAATTTTGGTGAGCATGCCGCCCTTGCTAATGGCGCTACCAACTCCGCCAGCCATTTTCTCAAGCGAGGGATCTCCGGCGCTAGCCTCTGTTACTAACGTTGCCGCCTGATCTTGGCGAGGATCGGCTGTAAATAAGCCACCCTGATCAGTGAGAATAATTAATAGATCAGCATGAATGAGATTAACTACCAAGGCAGCAAGATGATCGTTATCGCCAAATTTAATTTCATCGGTTACTACCGTGTCATTTTCATTAATGACAGGTACTACTCCTAGGCCTAATAGAGTATCTAACGTTGCTTTCGCATTAGCTCGACGCTCGGGGTGATCAAGATCGGCATTAGTTAGTAAAACTTGTGCACTCTGCAAATTAAAATGGGCAAAACAACTTTCATACATTTGCACCAAACCCATTTGCCCAACAGCCGCAGCAGCTTGAAGCTGATGAATTGCAGTTGGGCGCTCATGCCAAGTTAGGCGTTGCATGCCCTCAGCAATTGCCCCAGAACTTACCATTAATAGTTGATGACCAGCCTGTAAAAGCACCGCAACTTGCTCAGCCCAGCGTTCAATTGCTGCTCGATCTAAACCATCACCATTATTAGTGACTAGGCTAGAGCCCACTTTTACTACGATGCGTTTCATTGGCTGCGTTGTCATGACAAGGTTCTCAACTCAATTTTAATCTACCTGAATGCTGCGCAGGCTTGACTTTAGGGCTTATCTAAATCGATACTGCCTTGATAACGGGGATCGACAGCCTGTTCTTCTAATTTATCACGCTCTCGCCGTTTTGAATCGAGATAATCTTGCAAGGCATAGCATAGGCGATCGCAACCCTCGCCTGTTAAAGCTGAAATTTCAAAAACTGGGCCTGACCACTTAAAGCGTTTAATAAAATCAGCGATGGTTTTTTTTCGCTCTGCCTCAGGAATCATGTCGACTTTATTTAAAACTAGCCACCGTGGCTTTTCATACAAGGCTTCGTCGTATTTACGCAATTCGTTCACAATAGCTTTAGCATCAGCAACGTTATCAACCGCTTCATCGAAAGGGGCAATATCGATTAAGTGCAATAAAACTCCAGTACGTTGTAGATGTCGCAAAAACCGGTGCCCTAACCCAGCACCTTCGGCAGCACCCTCAATTAATCCGGGAATATCGGCAATCACAAAACTACGCTCTTGCCCAACCCGCACTACCCCTAAATTGGGGTGTAAGGTTGTAAATGGATAGTCGGCTATTTTGGGTCGTGCATTGGATACGGCGGTTATCAGGGTTGATTTACCAGCATTAGGCATACCCAACAAACCGACATCAGCCAAGACCTTTAATTCCAGCTTTAATTTTTTACGATCACCTTCTTTGCCGTTGGTTTTTTGACGGGGAGCACGATTAGTACTACTTTTAAAATGTATATTTCCCCAACCGCCTACTCCGCCTTCTGCTAAACAAAGACGCTCACCATGGGTCGTTAAATCAGCAATGGGCTCACCAGATTCAAAATCACTAATGATGGTGCCAACGGGCATTCTAAGTTCAATATCTTCGCCCGCACGACCGTAGCAATCTGCGCCACGCCCAGGCTCACCATTTTTAGCTAAATGGGTTTTAGCATAACGGTAATCGATGAGGGTATTAATATTGCGATCAGCAATCGCATACACACTGCCCCCTCGCCCACCATCTCCACCATCGGGGCCACCAAACTCAATGAATTTTTCACGCCGCATTGAGGCGCTACCTGCGCCACCGCTGCCAGCGATTACTTCAATTCGGGCTTCATCAATAAATTTCATAAATAAAAAAGGCCTCGCTAGCCGCGAGGCCTGCTTCTGAGGTTGGTGAATTTAGTTCAATTCGATTTAAGCAAGCCATCGAATTGCCGTAAAACTGGTCTCAGCCAGGCGCCTAATAAAAATTTAGGCGGTAGGTGGTAAAACCGATACTTGCGCTTTGTTCAACGCACCCTTGACGCTAAATTGCACTTGTCCGTTAATCAATGCAAATAAGGTGTGATCTTTACCAATACCTACATTGACGCCAGGATGTACCTTGGTGCCTCGTTGGCGAATAATGATGCTACCCGCATTAATATGCTCGCCACCGAACACTTTTACGCCTAGGCGTTTCGATTCTGAATCGCGACCGTTTCGTGTGGAACCGCCGCCTTTTTTCTGTGCCATTGTTCTTTCTCCTGCTTTACAACTTAAGCCTTATTAGGCTTTGATTGTGTTAATCAGAATTTCAGTGAAATTCTGACGATGACCTTGGTGCTTTTGATAATGCTTGCGCCGACGCATCTTGAAGATTGTCACTTTGTCATGACGTCCTTGGGAGATGACCGTGGCCATCACAGCGGCACCATTAACCAGTGGATCACCCAATTTGAGTGAAGCACCTTCGCCTACGGCGAGAACTTGGTCAAGGGTAATTTCGCTGCCGATATCCGCTGGTATCTGTTCTATTTTCAATTTTTCACCTGCAGCAACTTTATACTGTTTGCCACCGGTTTTTATGACCGCGTACATGGTAGAGACCTCAATTTAAGACAACTTTTAATCACTTTTGCGGCTAATCCACCAAGGATTAGCTAAGCCCATTATTATATCCTGCATGATAAGCAGTGTCAAAAACATCGATCTAGCCCCCATATTGGCCCCCATAGCCCCTGATTTAAAGGCTTTGGATGAGGTGATTAAGCGTCGTCTTGCTTCCGAAGTGGCCTTAATTGATCAAATTTCCAGCTATATTATCCAAGCCGGCGGTAAGCGCATTCGGCCTACCTTGCTCTTACTTACCGCAAAAGCCTTAGCGCATGGTCAAGATACCCCCCATACCCTTGAGATCGCCGCCGTAGTGGAGTTTATTCATACCGCCACCCTATTGCACGATGATGTTGTCGATGAATCAACCCTGCGCCGCGGTCGCGAAACTGCCAATGCTGCTTTTGGTAATGCCGCTAGCGTGCTGGTGGGGGATTTTTTGTATTCACGCGCTTTCCAAATGATGGTGACACCAAATGATTTACGCATCATGCAAATCCTCTCGGACGCTACTAATACGATTGCCGAAGGCGAGGTGTTACAGCTACTGAATATGAATGACCCCGAGGTCAGCGAGTCAAGCTATTTGCAAGTCATTCGCTATAAAACCGCAAAACTATTTGAGGCTTCGGCAGAGTTGGGTGCTTTATTAGCCCGTTCTTCAGAAATTGATCGAGAGTTAGCCGCCGCTTTTGGTCGGCATATTGGCACTGCCTTTCAACTCATGGATGACATGCTTGATTACACTGCCAATGCAGCACAAATGGGCAAAAATGCTGGCGATGATTTACGTGAAGGCAAACCGACCTTGCCACTGATTTTTTTGTTAGAGAACGGTAGTCAAGACGAGCGTTTACTAGTGCGTGAAGCAATCACCCAAAACACTGATCTACCTGACGATGTTTTTAGTCAAATATTAAAAGCGGTGCAAGATTCAGGTGCACTGGAATATACCCACCAAGCGGCTGAGCGCGAAGCGAATTTAGCCTTGGCAACAATTCGTAATTTTCCTGACAATGAAGCAACTGCGGCCTTACGAGCCTTGTGTGCCTATTCACTAAATCGGCAAACCTAAGCTGCCGCGCTAAAATACCTTCAGCAACACGGAATGTAGCGCAGCCTGGTAGCGCACCTCGTTCGGGACGAGGGGGTCGGAGGTTCGAATCCTCTCATTCCGACCACTTAATTCTTATGAGAATAAATTGATAATATGGCTCAATGGCTTCGTTTTAATCATCACGGCAAGGTCTACTTTGGCCAATTAAATCAAGCCCAAATTTCGGTGTATGAAGGCAATCTTTTTGATCGCCCTCAGGCCACAGGCGAATCTTTTGCGCTTGCAGAAGTTGAGCTTGATATACCTTGTGTGCCCTCAAAAATGGTGGCTTTAGTTGATAATTTTTATGCTTTGGTTGAAAAATTAGCCCATGCTGTGCCAGCTGAGCCGCTCTATTTTCTCAAAGGCAATAACTCATTTCTTGCTGCCGGCAAAACTATTTGCCTACCAAAATCTTATAGCGGTAAAGTAGTTTATGAAGGTGAACTTGGAATTGTGATTGGTAAAAAATCACAAGACTTAACTGAAACTGAAGCCTTAGAAGCTATTTTTGGCTATACCTGCATCAATGATGTAACCGCAATTGAAATTTTACAAAAAGACCTTGGCTTTGCCCAGTGGACGCGCGCCAAAAGCTTCGATACCTTTGGGGTGTTTGGGCCTTACATCACGACTGATATAGATCCGCTGAGCTTGCGTATTCAAACCATTTTAAATGATCAAGAACGGCAAAACTATCCCGTGGCAGATATGATTTTCCCGCCAGCAAAACTCGTTAGCTTGCTATCCCAACAGATGACGCTTGAAGCAGGCGATGTCATTGCCTGCGGTACTTCAATCGGGGTAGGCAGTATGAAACCAAACAGCACAGTTAGCATTGTGATTGAGGGCCTTGGCACCCTCACCAACCAGTTTGCCTAGTTGTGACTGAAGCTGCCTTGCTATCGAAGCAGCGTCACTAGAATTCTGTCGGGTGCCTTTGTATTAATACCCAGTTGCAAAAGGTAAAGCTAAGCTTGCCTTGGCATGTTGCACATTGACATCTAAAAACTTGGTTAAAGCATAAACACTGCTCAAACAGGGTGTAGGTATTTGCACAATTTGACCTAGTTCAATTACCGATCCTAATAAGGCATCAATTTCCAGCGCTCGTCCTGCTTCTAAATCTTGCAACATAGAGGTTTTATGTTGACCCACTTTTTCGGCGCCGGCAATACGACGATCGATATCTACCCGAAATGTTACGCCCAATTTTTCCCCAATGAGCTGAGCTTCCATCATCATGTTTCGGGCTAGCTCGCGGGTGAGAGGGTACTGACAAATTCCTTCCAGATGACCATGGGTCAACGCACTAATGGGATTGAAAGTCATATTTCCCCAAAGCTTAAGCCAGATTTCGGCACGAATATCATCCAAAATAGGTGACTTGAAGCCCGCTTCAGCCATTAAGTTAGTAATCTGTTGAATTCGCTCTGACTTGCTGCCATCAAGCTCGCCCATGGGAAAGCGGGTTCCCTCAACGTGACGGATGACCCCAGGGGCTTGAGTTACGGTTGCCGGATAAACGACGCAACCAATAATGTTGGCTGGATTGATGGCCCGCATAATGGCTGCGCCTGGATCAACCGTCTCAACCGAATGATTTTCATATGGCCCAGCAAGCTTCTGAAAATACCACCATGGAATGCCATTTTGCATGGGGATTAAAATTGTCTCGGGGCCAATGATGTTGACTAAATCGCCTACTAGCGGCTCTACTTGATGCGCCTTTACTGCCAAAATTACCAAGTCGGGCTTACCTGCTTCAGTCATCTTTTCTACCGCCCGCACTTCGGCGTGTAATGGCTCTGGCAGATCTTCCATAATGAGGGCCAAGCCACGCTCTTGAATTGCGCGCAAGGTTGCACCACGGGCGACCACCGTTACCTCATTACCGGCTCGGGCTAACATCACTGCTAAATACCCGCCAATTGCACCACCCCCGCCCACTATACAAATCTTCATTTCATTCTCTTCCGTCTTGACTGTAATCTGCCTTCACTCCAATCAACCCATAGCAGATAATTAATGTAACTTCACATGAGGCTCGGTGCGCCGCGTGATGAGTCGCGCTAGAGTATCTAAGGCTGTCTTTACCCAACCGTGCAATGCCAATTCATGTAATTTATACAACGATAAATACATCATTTTAGCAAATAATCCTTCGATCATGATGGAGCCGCCTATTAACCCACCCATCATATTACCTACCGTACTAAATTTACCAAGCGATACCAAGGAGCCAAAATCTCGGTAATAGTAGGGCTTCAGTTCCTGGCCGACCAAACACCGTTGAATTTGTTGATATAAATGATTTGCCTGCTGGTGTGCGGCTTGTGCGCGCGGCGGCACAACACCTCCCTTGCCACCATGCGATTCTGGCCATGGACAAGCAGCGCAATCGCCCATAGCAAAAATACGAGGATCACGAGTGGTCTGGAGAGTTTGTAATACTTGTAACTGATTAAGGCGATTGGTTTCCAGCCCATTCATGTCTTTTAAAAACTCAGGTGCTTTCACTCCCGCGGCCCAAACCACTAATTCGGCCGGCAAAATTTGTCCATTTTCAAACTGTACGCCATCGGGTAAAACAGCGGCCACCTTCGAATTGACATACACATCAACGCCAAGGTTTTTTAACAAAACTTCGGTGGCTAGTGATAAGCGCACGGGTAAGGCGGGCAAAATTCGATCGGCAGCCTCAATCACATTAATCTGTAAATCTTTATTTGGATCGACTCGATCTAAGCCGTAAGCTACGACTTCGCGCGTGGTGCGATAGAGTTCTGCGGCCAATTCAACGCCAGTTGCACCAGCGCCAATAATGGCAACATGAAGTTGGCCCGCTTTCAACGGTGTCTTTTGCGCTTGCGCCCGAATACAGTCATTTAACATGCGCGTATGAAAACGCTCAGCATCCAATGGTGATTCAAGTCTGAGGGCATATTCAGCGACCCCTGGAGTGCCAAAGTCATTCGTTAGGCTACCAACTGCAAGTACCAAAATATCGTAGCGCAATTTACGCGCTCCCATCACTTCATGGCCGCCTTCATCTAAGTATGGATTGAGGAAAATGAGTTGTTGGGCGCGGTCAAGGCCAGTCATTTCCCCAATTCGATACTCAAAATGGTGCCAATGGGCTTGCGCCATATAGTCAACTTCATGCTGGCCTAAATCCATACTACCGGCAGCAATCTCATGCAGTTTTGGCTTCCAAATATGGGTACGGTTCTTATCTACCAGAATGATCCGCGCTTTGCCTTTGCGGCCTAGAGTATTACCAAGACGAGTAGCTAACTCAAGGCCGCCAGCACCACCGCCCACAATCACAATCTGCTTCACTAAATGCTCAACTAGCCGAAGGGGCCATTAAGTCGAACGGTATCCCAATTTAAAACAATGGCAATGCTTACCCAAATTAAATAAGGCAACATTAGTAAGCTCGACTTTGGTGAATAGTGGCGAGTGGTATAGATAATTGCCAATACCGATAGCCATAAAAGACTAGCCTCATAAAGAGCCCAATCAGGTCGCTCTAGGCGGAAATATAAAAAACTCCAAAGTAAATTACAGAGCCCATTTAGTACAAATAAAAGGCTTAGGTGGCGCACCGCTGTGGGGGCGGGATTTCGATCCCAAGCGATGACCCAGGCCGTGCCAGAACAGATAAATATAGCCGACCAAATAGGCCCAAATAACCAATCGGGCGGTTTCCAAAAGGGTTCTTTTAAGGCGTGATACCAAGCGTCTAAATTGGTTGCCCAGCCACCTAAAATAGCAACGGATAACCCCCAAATAAGGGCAACGATAACGGGTTTTCTAAACATAGTCATAACTTACTTTACACCCTTAGCAAATAAACTTTAGACCTTAATCAAACCAAAAAGGTGCGCCAGATCTTTAAAGAAGATGCGAATATGCGCTAAAGGATCGCGTTTTGCGAGCTTTTTATTCATATACGCGTCAAAAGTGAGTTTTTGCACATCCTTATCTTCGCAAATCTTTACAAAGCGCTCGCGCCGTTTATCGCTGATATACCAAAACCATTGCATAATCCCCAACACCAAAAAGACTTTGCCGTGTTCACGCATAAAACGCTTACGTGCCTTAGCTAGACTCTTCGGATTATTGGTCAATAAAAGTTCACTCACTGACTCAGCCGCCAAGCGCCCGCCAACCATGGCGTAATAAATACCTTCGCCCGAAGCTGGTGCCACCACTCCTGCTGCATCACCAGCTAACACCACATCGCGATTGTTGTCCCATTTTTTTAGCGGCTTCATCGGTAACGGTGCACCTTCATGACGCAGCATTTCAATATTTTCGAGGCCAGTAATTTTTTTTAAGTCAGCCACTGCACTACGTAATGAAAACCCTTTGTCTGCACTACCAGTGCCAATACTCATCGTCTTGCCATGAGGGAAAATCCAGCCGTAAAAATCGGGAGAGATCGTACCTTGATAAAAAACATCGCAGCGTGAACCATCAAAATCTGCCGGCGGCAGATCGGGTGTACGCACAATTTCATGATAAGCAAAAACATATTCAACGTCTTTGGCACTGGGGATAGCAGCCCGACCAACGCCAGATTTAGCGCCATCAGCGCCAATAATTGCTTTTGCCTTCACGGCCATTGAGGTATTGGGCTCATTTTTATTACTAGAGCGAACCATGTAGTGAACAATGCTGACCCCATCGGTATCACGTGACAATTTTTCAAAATTACCAACACGCCGTTCACAACCATCATTCGCTGCGCGTACCCGCAACCACTCATCAAATTGATCGCGATCAACCATTCCCACAAAGCCACCTTCAATTGGAATGTCGACTTTATTATTTTTGGGTGAGATCATGCGCGCTGACTTTGCTTTCGCAACCAAGAGCTCATCTGGAATTTCAAAATCTTGAATGAGTCGCGGCGGTATTGCACCCCCGCATGGCTTGATACGACCCGCTCGATCAAGCAATAACACCTTATGACCTAAGCGCGCCAAATCGCCTGCAGCAGTTGCACCTGCTGGACCGCCGCCAACGACGACGGCATCAAAAAGTTCATACGAATTCATACTTTTATCCTTCAGGCATTAATTTAAATTCGATACAGCAAAAGCGCTAACCATCATTCCAGCAACAAATAAAGGCACGCCAAAACCACTTAAAAATAAAGCGCGCTTAATGGGGTCACGCAAAAAATATAGCATCATCACGCCTTGTCCTAGCATTAAGCTCGCAATAACAAGAGCGCGCCAAGGCATATCCCATGCAAATAAAATGAGCACAATGATCGCTTGTGGAAATAACATCAAGCTACAAGCATTGATTGCTGCACCACGAACACCGAGTTGCACGGGTATAGACCGCACACCCATTTGACGATCTCCGTCGATAGCCTTGAAATCGTTCAAGGTCATAATGCCGTGGGCCCCAATACTATACAAAACCGCCAGCATAATCGATGCCTTTGACGGCATGGCATCACCCATCATCACTGCAGTGCCGGTGAACCAAGCAATACCCTCATAGGCAAGTCCACATGCCGCATTACCCCACCAACCATTTTGTTTTAGGCGCAAAGGCGGAGCGCTATAAGCCCAAGCCAAGCCCAAGCCAACGAGGGTTGCAATAAAGGCCCAGGGGCTAATGTAATAGCCTAATACCGCAGAAAGTAAAGTCCAGATGATGGCCACATAAAGCCCCCAATAGCCGGGCATTCTGCCCGAGGGAATGGGTCTTTGCGGCTCATTAATAGCATCCACATGTCGATCAAACCAATCGTTTACCGCCTGGCTTGCTGCACACACTAGGGGCCCAGCCAAAATAATGCCGGCTAACAATATTGGCCAGTGCCCGGAAAATGGGACACCTGCAGCAATTGCGCCGCAAGCAAACGCCCACATCGGCGGAAACCAAGTAATGGGTTTTAAAAGCTCAAGGGCAGCACTGCCCGATGGCCAGATGCGGCTAAGGCTCATAGGTGCTAGGCGCGAAAGCTCCATCTCCATAATCCCTCAGAGCTAATGGGTAGTACCATCAAAATATGTTCAAGAATCGCTAAAGACAACAAGGTTCCTAAAATAGTGCAGGAGGTAATTTGATAGGGGCTGGCTCCAACCGCAAAAGCGGCCTGCCAAATTGGCACCGCCACTACCGTCGCAGCAATAACCGAAATCGGCAATAAAGGATTCATTAAGCTGCGCGAAAAATAGCTATGAATATATTTCAGATGGTTCGGTAAAAAATTTTCGTTGAGATTTAGTACCCCTAAAAATAAGTTCAACTTAGCACTCTGGCGCATGATCCATAAAATAATAAATGTCCAAAAAGCGGTTTGATTTACCCCACCCCAACTCGCTACCGTTACCACAATTGCCAACACAATCAGGGCTATTTCATGATGTTGTATGGTTTGAAAGGCGAAGCCTACTTTCTTCCACCCCCTAGCATCGGGTGGGCAAGCAATACGCCGTGGGCCCGTTATAAAACCCAATAAAAAACCAATTTCCTGCCAAGCCCATACTAATAGTGCACATGTAAAACCGCAATAAGCGGCGGCTACAGTATCCATAGAGCTGCTGGTTTTAATGCCAACAATGGCAAATAGCATGACGCATCCACTCAACCAAAAAGTTCCCTGATACGTTGTCGGAGAGCGTTGGTTCAAAAATAAAATAATACCGGTGCCAAACCACCAAGCAAAGATAGTAAAAAGCAGTGGCCAGAGATACATACTCATGATTTTTTAAAATGACTTACCAAGTCGGCACCATCCGCACTGAACTAGGCAAGGCATTGTCGTTCACTGGCAAAAAATAGACGCGAATAAACTCAATACCAACTTGTGCGCCCAACCATGCAACATGTATTTTTTTAAACCAAGTTGACTGTTTTTTTACTGCTTCCATGCGGATAAACAGCGCTAACATTCGCTCCAAGCCCTGATAAAAACGTGGGTCATCGAGATTCAAGGTCACCGGAAATACTTGCTTAGTAATTTCATTGGTAATTTGCAGAACTTGGCGATCATAGTCGGCAGGTGAAATCTGTAATGCCTTATATAACTGGGGGCGTGAATGATCTCGTACATACATCGTGGCATAGACTGCCAAAATAAAAAAGCGAATCCAATATTTATTGATGCCGGTTAGTAATTTTGGATTTGCACGCATGATTAAGGCAAATGATTCACCATGCCGAAACTCATCGTTACACCATTTTTCAAACCATAAAAATATCGGGTGAAAACGCAACTCGGGCTTACGCTCAATTTGCCTAAAAATCGTAATGTAACGCGCATAGCCAATTTTTTCTGAAAGATAAGTGGCGTAGTAGATAAATTTTGGCTTGAAGTAAGTATATTTTTTTGTTTTTGCTAAAAACCCCAAATCAATCCCTATCCCAAAATCTTTGAGCCACTGATTAATAAATCCTGCATGGCGGCTTTCGTCGCGGGCCATATAGCCAAACAAGGTACGCATATCTTCATTTTTTACTTTGCGTTTAATTTCGGCATACAAAATACAACCTGAAAATTCAGATGTAATTGAGCTAATTAAAAAGTCAACGAATTCATCGTAGAGCTCCGGATCTACTTTTGAATAATCTTTATCCATGTCGGCAGGACGCTGGAAGTGATCGTTGTTGGTATCAGCCTCATATTCAACCATCAGTGCATCCCACTCACGGCGTAAGCTATCGATCTTGACTCGGTCAATTTCAGCAAAATTTGTAGTGTAAAAACGCGGGCTTAATACAGCGTCTTCGAGTGCGCGCTCGGTCGATGAGTTTAACTGGGCTGTTTTGCTCATTTGCGAGCCGAGCAAGGTTTCCACACTCTCCATTTTGACTTCCATTATTTCTGCTCCTTAACAGGCTTTGTCAACATCCGTAAAAAATTTTCAGCATTAGTTGGCCCGAATGAATCCAAATCAACCTTACGTTTCGTTACTGGATCAATCAAAGTTAGACGACCGTCGGTATGGCCAATTAATTCGAAAGGCCTTGAGCTATCAAAACCCTCACGCTTTCGCTCTTGCGCTAAGCCACGCAAGACGCCCCTTACAAAACCACTCTCACCAACCACGCTATGAATTTGCTGCCCACTGATGAACTCAATTACTGCAATCGATCCATCGGCACGATCTTCAAAGCGTAATTGGCGAACTTGTTGAGTGGGAGCGTATGGCTCACCAATATCATGACCCTGCAAACTGACCATGGCGACCCAAGTAAAAGTGAGCAGCATGACTGAAATTACCGCAATTCCCATACCCCTGGGAATTAATTTAGGTTCCAAGGTCAATCTCATGCGACTTGTTCTTCTACTGCCAACTCAGCAAATGCATTACCGGTACTGACATTACTCATCGCCTGATTGGTATGAACAGTCTGCCATGCGCTAGTTAGTTGCTGAGCAACGACAGTGACATTGGGAATACTGCGGAGCATGGGTTCAGGGTGAGCAAAATACCAAGGACGTGCGTGCGGCCACAAATGAAAATAGGCGATTTTGTCGCTAGCCGCTAATTGCAAAGGAATATTACCAGTGCCATCAGCAAACTCATGGATATCGGCACGCACAATACGCTTGAAAGGTAAATTAAAACTGACTGTGAGAACAATGCCTACTCGCATTACAACGCGTTGATTGGTAAGGGTATAAACCGTTGTTTGCGCTGCTAAATAAGCTAAATACGCAACTAAACCTAAGCCTAGTAAAGATAAAGCAATCACTAATGCAATACTGCCCAGCTCGGCGGACCAAGCCACATCACCTAGTGCAACCGAAATAATTTTGGCCAAAATAATGAAACTAAAATAAGCACTTAAAGCGGGCAGGTGGAAAGCATGACGCGCCAATGAAAACCAATTGGGGCTACCCTGCCATAAAATTTGCTCGCCAGCTGGCAAGGCTTCTGGTAAGCCATAGCTTGACTCAAATTCATGCTCTGGCGAGCGGTGAAGCAATTTCATATTAAGGGCTCTCGCCGTTCGGGGGTGGCATACAAGGTTCCGCCGCCGTAATACGCCATAACCCGCTCTTCTTCGAGCATGGTAATTTGGTCCTGACTTTTAATTGTGGGCACTTCTGCAAACTGCTTTCCTAAAATAGACTCGACTGCAATTTTCTTACTCTGTACACGCGCAAAATTCATTGGTAGCATCACCTTGCGACTACCATTTTCAGCAGTTGTTTCTAATTCTAAATAACGAATCACCATCTCGGCACGATCAACCCAAATCTCTTTAATGACCCCACCGCGTGCGCCATCAGCACCAATTACTGGCAAGCCTCGGGGGTCGATATCCGGTTTCGCAACTGCAAAGCCCGGCAAAATACGCATGGGCACAATCACTGGCTGGCCCTCAAAAGTTACATCTGGATAGTCGGGGCGATTGGCATACGAGCCAGGACCTACGGCGGCTAACATGGGATTACCAATGGGCTCAAGTGGGGCGCCATTAAAACGGTGCGCGGGACGCGCATTGCTAATAACATCTAATGGTTCTGAGCGCGGATTAAGCACATCACCATGAAATTGAGTTTTAAATACTTTAGGCGGGGGCATGCCAATTAAACCCGGATTACGCCTGATCTTGCCAGCTTGGTCATATTCCAAGGGAAAGCCTTCACGCTTACTTTCAAGCGTAAGGTAATAAATTAAGCCGAAAAAGAATGCCCAAAACACATAAAGTATGAGTTGCGCTAAATCAACATATTGTGTAATTGCTCCGGTTCCCATAATCAATTTCCTTTTAATTAAACAAACTTACAAGCATCCACTACCCTGGTAATTCAGCTAAACCAAACTTTTTATCAACGGTACTTTCTGCCATCATCTTGGTCGGCCGGTATGCGACTAAGGGCCCGAGCACAATTAAAGTGGCAAATAGTAAATAAAACTCGAGGTGATACACAAAACTGTAGCCTGTTGCGTTAGAGTCAAGGGCAGAGCCCAATAGCCCTGATTGGGCTAAGCTTGAAATTAAATCGCGAATTAAGCCGCCTAAAGCAATCGCCAAGCCCGCAGCCGTAGCCTGTACTGCTCCCCAAGCTCCCAATACCAACCCATTCATATCATCGGTTTCAAATGACATTGCCGCAGTTAAGGTGCTGACGGAAAATAAGCCGCCGCCAAAACCAATGAGGAAGGCACCACAACGAAACAGCCAAGGCGACTGCAATGGCTCAGAAAAAATGACGCAAGTAAACGCCAGAATACCTAATAGGGCGCCAATTGCAGCTAAGCGATAAGCCTCAATACTGCGATTCAAGCATTTAGCGGCCAAGGCAAAAGCGCAAATTGCGCCTAACGCCGTTATAAAAGTCAGTACAGTGGTAGAACTAACAGATAAGTGGAGGACTTCAGCTCCGTAGGGCTCCAAAATAATATCTTGCATACTAAATGCGGCGGTTCCAATGCCTAGGGCCAATAAAAATCGCAGCACTTTTTTTTGCGCAGAAAATAATTTCCACGACTCACTGAAACTTTTGCGTGGCAAATGCGGGGCAGTTAAATGCGGCTGCCGTGCCTCTTGTTTCCATAAAGCAATTAAATTCAAAATTAAGGTGAGGCTAGCGGCGCCTTGAATCACCCTAATTAATAGCACTGGTGTGAAATCAATTAAAAGAAATCCCAAAACTAAACTACTAGCTGCCATACCCACTAAAAGCATTAAATACATTAAAGCAACTACTCTTGGGCGAAGGCTGGGGGTACTTAAATCACACGCTAAAGCGAGTCCAGCAGTTTGTGTAGTTTGCATGCCGGCTCCAACTAATAAAAAGGCCAAACCACATGCACCTTCACCAAACCACATGGGCCAATGCGTATCTCCTGAAAGTAAAATTAACGCAAAGGGCATGATCGCTAAGCCGCCAAATTGCAACCACGTACCAATCCAAATATAAGGCACCCGACGCCAACCTAAAACAGATTTATGGCGATCGCTGCGATGGCCAATTAAGGCTCTAAATGGCGCAAACAATAAAGGGAGTGCCACCATTAAAGCCACTAAACCTGCGCTGACATGCAACTCAATAATCATGATGCGATTGAGCGTGCCAATTAATAAAGCTGCTGCCAAACCCACTGAGAACTGAAATAGGGATAAACGCAAGAGGCGACTCAAGGGTAATTCAGCCGTGGCGACATCCGCAAATGGCATAAAGCGTGAGCTGAGACGAGGGAAGCGAGGTTGAAAACGCATGATCTGGTTTACTGTCGCCCTAAAGCCATGGCTTGTGATTTATAAAACCCGCGAGAGATTTTTTTACTGCCAATAATTTGCCATGCGCTTAAATCTTCACCCATCTCGATTAACTTGGCAAGTTTTTTTTCTGCTACCGGTTCAATGAAAGGGGCGCGATCGCCGCGAGGAAATAACCGTCCCACACTAATTAGGGCTGCTAGGAATAGGGTTTTTGGGGCAAAGGTAAATATAATTGCCTGGTGCGTGCGTGCTGCCAGTAAGCCTAAGGCCTTAGTAATGTCTGCACGGTTGTAATGAATCATCGAATCCATACACACCACATAATCAAATTCCCCTAAGGCGGGGTCTAACATATCACCCGCAAGAAACTCAATTGAGCCTGTGCCCAAATCGGTCGGCACGCGTTCTCGACCCAATTGCACCAGGGTAGGAGAAATATCAATCGCCATCACACGCGCGCCCCGGCGTGCTAAATCGACTGCTAATAAACCAGTGCCACAGCCAGCATCAAGCACGCGCTTACCAGTTAAATCAAGAGGTAAGTAGGCCAATATTGTCTTACGCATCTCATCACGACCCGCCCGCACCGTTGCACGAATGCCGCTTACTGGGGCTGATGTAGTTAGTCTTGCCCACGCCTCAACCGCAGTACGATCAAAGTACTGTTCTAGTTGATTGCGTTTATCGACATAAGAGCGATGTTGCATGGCCCAGCCTTTATTAATCAAAGCCCAGTAAATCAAATATATCGCGGTCCTTCATTGGCTCAGCTGGCAATGGTGCGGTGCCAACCCAAAGCGCTGCAGCCAAACGCATATATTCTTTTTTTACTGCTTCTAGTTCTGGTGAATCTTCCATCTCAAATAAGGTCGATTTTTTTAAGCGGCTACGACGGATGACATCTAAATCGGGGAAATGGGCCATCGTTTTCAAGCCCACCCGTTCATTAAACTTATCGATTTGATCAGTAGCATTACTGCGATTAGCGATCACACCACCTAAACGCACGTTGTAATTTTTCGCCTTAGCACCAATTGCTTGCACAATTCGATTCATGGCAAAGATGGAATCAAAATCATTGGCAGTTACAATTAAAGCGCGATCAGCATGTTGCAAGGGTGCAGCAAACCCGCCGCACACCACATCACCAAGCACATCAAAAATTACCACGTCGGTATCATCGAGTAAGTGATGTTCTTTTAGTAATTTAACCGTTTGACCAACGACATAGCCCCCGCAACCAGTACCAGCCGGTGGCCCGCCTGCTTCAACACACATCACGCCGTTGTAACCTTCATAAACAAAATCTTCGACCCGTAACTCTTCCGAATGAAAGTCAACCCGCTCTAAAACGTCGATCACCGTAGGCATTAATTTTTTAGTGAGGGTAAAAGTCGAATCATGCTTTGGATCGCAACCAATTTGAATAACGCGCTTACCTAATTTGGAGAAGGCTACTGATAAATTCGAGGAAGTAGTGCTTTTACCAATGCCGCCTTTACCGTAAACCGCGAATACTTTTGCTTTGCCAATTTTGACGCTCGGGTCAAGTTCAACTTGCACACTTCCCTCGCCATCTGGTGGCCGTACTCGTCCAGTTTGGCTAATTGGTATATTCGTTACTTCCATGGTAAATCCCCTAGGTTATCCGCACATTAGCGGCTGTAATACGCTTTTGCATCGTAAAGTGTTTCAATCGAAATTGTTTGTACGCCCTGTTCCAAAGCAAAACGTTCGGTATTTCGTTTAGCTTTACCGCGCACAAAAAATGGAATCTTTTTCAACTCCGATTGCGCCTCGTCATCCCAAATTGAAATCAACTCTTGCGAATTTGTAGTCATACGAGTTTCTGTCTCAGGCTTCCGCTCTAATGTCGAGCCATGACCCAAATGAGAAGGCATCGCCTCTTCATGGAATTCACTATCGCCTCTAAACATCCCAATAAGATGCTCTTCTAGGCCCATCATTAATGGATGCACCCAAGTATCAAACAACACATTCGCACCCTCAAAGCCCATTTGTGGCGAGTAGCGTGCTGGAAAATCTTGTACATGAACTGGGGCTGAAATAACCGCACAAGGAATCTTCAGGCGTTTAGCAATGTGTCGCTCCATTTGCGAGCCCAAAATTAATTCAGGCTGTAGTTCAGCAATAGCTCGCTCAACCGTCAAATAGTCATCTGTGATTAAGGCTTCAATGCCGTACAGAGTAGCAGCCTCACGAACCTCGCGGGCTAATTCACGGCTATAGGTACCCAAACCTACAACTTGAAAGCCCATTTCTTCATGCGCTACTTTAGCGGCAGCGATGGCATGGGTGGCATCGCCAAAGATGAAAACCCGTTTATTAGTTAAATAGGTTGAATCAACCGAGAGTGCATACCAACGCGCCCGTGAATTATTGACTAGCGCGTCTACATCGCACTCAATACCAGCTAAAGTGCAAACTTCTTCAATAAATTGGCGCGTGGCTTTAAAGCCAATCGGGATAGTTTTAGTGTTAGCTTGATTGAAGTTACGCGCTAGCCATTGCGCCGCCAAATTGGCAATTTCTGGGTAGAGCACCACATTGAAATCGGCCTCATGCAAACGGGCAATATCGCTTGGTCTTGCGCCTAATGGTGCAACAACATTTACTTCAACGCCAATCTGGTTCAGTAAGCGGGTAATCTCGGTCACATCGTCTCGATGCCGAAAACCTAAAGCAGTTGGGCCTAAAATATTACAACGTGGCTTTTGATTGGCGAGTCGGGGGGTTCTTTTCACACCAGGTGCTAAAGCATGTTCAGTGCCTAATAAACGCACCATTTGATAAAACGTTTCTGCTGCGCCCCAATTTTCTTTCTTTTGATAGGCAGGAAGTTCTAAGGGCAAAACTGGTAAGGGTAAATTCAGTGCGGCAGCCAAACCACCAGGATCATCTTGAATTAATTCAGCGGTACATGAAGATCCCACCATAAGGAGTTCTGGCTTAAACCGTTCGTAGGCATTGCGCGCTGCCTCTTTAAATAATTCAGCTGTGTCGCTACCTAAATCACGGGCTTGAAAAGTGGTGTAAGTAACGGGTGGACGACGATGATTACGCTCGATCATGGTGAACAATAAATCAGCATAGGTATCACCTTGGGGCGCATGCAGTACATAGTGCACACCCTCCATGCCGGTTGCAATTCGCATCGCTCCCACATGCGGAGGTCCTTCGTAGGTCCATAAGGTTAGTTGCATATTAGGCGGCCAATTTCAAATGACGTAAGAGCGGACGCGCAAATAATTCAGCCAAGTCGGCAGCCTGATCAAAGCCTTGGATGGGTGTAAAAACCAATTCAATTGACCACTTGCTAGTAATGCCTTCCGCCTCTAGCGGGTTAGCTAAACCCAAACCACAAACGACTAAGTCTGGTTTAATCGCTCGACACCGATCCAGTTGGCGCTCAACATCTTGCCCCTCAGATAATTGCACGCCCTCGGGCAAGAGGGCCAATTCGCTGGCCATATGCTGACGATGTAAATAGGGCACGCCAACCTCGGTTAATACCATATCTAATTCCCGATGTAAAAAACGCGCTAATGGAATTTCTAATTGTGAATCAGGAAAGAAAAAAATGCTTTGGCCGGCTAATTGTGTTTTAAAACGGGCTAAGGCTGAGCTTGCCCGCTGCCTTTTAGGGGCGATTACTAGTTCAAATTGCTCTGCTGGAACCTGCCAAGCCAAGGCAGCAGCAGCAAACCATTTTTCAGTCCCTTCAACCCCAAGTGGAAATGGCGCCTCAAGCCGCTGTGCACCTTTCTCTTCTAGTACTCGCGCGGTATCTGCCAAAAAAGGTTGCGCCAATAAAAAACGGGTATGCGGACCAACGACTGGCACATTACTTGAATTACGGGGTGGGAAAAAACGCACCTGTTCAATTCCTAAATCTTTAAAGATGCGAATAAATTGATCTTCGACCACATCAGCTAGGCACCCCACGACCAATAACTCCGCTGGCGCTTGTGACTGAGCAGCAGTAGGTAGTGGAATATCTTTAGCTAAGGCTGCCAAACAAGCGTCCTCGCCTTGCGTAAAAGTTGTTTCAATACCGCTTCCTGAGTAATTCAGAATGCGCACTTGCGGCATAAAATTTCTACTCAGGCGCTGGGCAGCAGTGGCTAGATCTAATTTAATGACTTCAGATGGGCAAGAGCCCACTAAAAAAAGAAGTTTGATATCGGGACGCCGTTCTAATAGCTCTGCTACTACCCGATCGAGCTCTTCATTCGCATCTGCTAAGCCAGCTAAATCACGATCATCAATAATTGCCGTGGCAAAACGAGGTTCAGCAAAAATCATCACGCCAGCTGCCGACTGAATTAAGTGGGCACAAGTGCGTGAGCCTACTACTAAAAAGAATGCATCTTGGATTTTGCGGTGTAGCCAGATGATTCCAGTTAAACCACAAAAGACTTCGCGCTGCCCGCGCTCTTTAATAATTGGCAACACTTGCCGTTCGACAGGCGGGGAAATGACGGCACTCATGCTGGTAGCCCTTGGTTCATTTGGCGTTTTTCCTGTAAGCGTGCGGCCCGTAATTTCAGAATAAATTGCCCAGCATTAATAACATACGTGAAATAAGCCGCCAAAGCTAAATACATTAATTCCCGCTCTGTTAATAAGCCCATCATTAAGCACACAACATAAGCAGTATGAAGGGCAATGACCAACATGCTAAATACATCTTCCCAATAAAATGCTTTAGCAAAGAGATATTTACCAAAGACCACCTTCTCCCAAATACAGCCCGTTACCATGATGGTATAAAGACAAAAAGTTTTTATTAATACCGAAATATTAGCTGCATCTTCTCCAGAACCAGTCATTAAAAACCGCACCACCAGATACAGGCTAACCAGAAAAACGACGAATTGAACTGGCGCCAATAAGCCCTGCACTAAAGTCCATTTAGTGCGGTCCCGCCTCAGCCGTTGGGCAGGGGTATAGAGGGGTTCATAAGTTCTTGCCATGACGCTTAACCAGGGGCTTCCATTGCTCAATGTGTAAACAAAAGTTTACGCTTTTTCTGTTTTTTAGCCCACTAGGTATCTACCCCTAGTTGATGTAATTAAAATTTGACAGTTGGGCTCTTAATTGCGTAATCTATGGGTATAGCGCACAAGTCTTGGACGGACTCAAGCTTAAATAATTGTTGCGGTGCAATATTTTCACCTCAATGACTGGAGTTTATGTGGATGCACTCAATCGACCTTTACCAACATGTGAAATGTCCACGGCTTCCGATCTTGCGCCAAATACACTGCAAAAAAACCGGCGTGCTAAACCCAGTTATCTCAAGATGGTGGTTGAAAAAAAGGTATTACCCCGTTTATTGGCCGATCATGCAAATATTAAAAAGTTAAAACTAGAAAATATTACCCAATTGCCGCGGCATGTTTCTGCTCATGAAATTAGTCAGTTTTCGATCTTATTACTAACTACTTCCTATAACGAGTGTCGTGATTACGCTTTACGCTTATGTCATTCGGGTTGCTCAATTAATGAAATTTACTATAGCTTAGCGGTTGATGCGGCAAGAAATTTAGAGTACCTCTGGGAGGTTGACGCCTGTACGTTTGGCTCAACAACTATAGCAATCGGTCATTTGCAAGCTATTTTGCGTGAGCTTAATCCGCTTTTTCATACGCAAGCAGACCTTCACTATCAAACTAAAGGTCATGCCTTTGCCTTTGCAATGCCTCATTCGCAACATACGCTAGGCGTATTTCTGTTAGCTGAAAACCTGATTCAACATGGCTGGAATGTTTTAGCAGCGCCTAAAATTAGTAAAGCAGAAATTCTAGATACTGTTAAAGGGGCTTTTTTCCATTTTGTTGCTATTTCCATCTCCACCTTTAAGCATTGGGATGAGCTAGAGAAAATGATCCCACTCATTCGTAGTCAATCTTTAAACCCTCAATTACACATTATGGTTGGCGGCGCACTTTTTAGAGCGCAGCCCCAATTACTTGATCAATCGAGTGCCGATAGCTGCACTAGTGATCTTGATGAAGCCATTAAAACGGCGGCAAGCCTAGTAAAATAGTGGGTTAAATCAATCCACCAAGGCATGTCTTGTCGTCATCAACCCTAAATCCCCTCCTTCATATTGGCTCGCTCGCGCCACAGGAGGTAGCAACGGTCATTCAAGCTGGGTCAGATCTAGCGATTGTGATGGATGAGCAAGGCATCATTCTAGGTTTGGCCTTCGGCAATTCTGAGCTCTACAGTAAAAATCTTCAAGCTTGGGTAGGACAAAACTGGGAAGACACAGTTTCGATCGAAAGTCGTATTAAAGTTAAAACTCTACTTAAAGACGCAAAAGAAACGGGCACTTCACGACTGCGACAAATCAATATTGCTATTCCTGGGGCCACTGATTTGCCATTTCTCTGTGCCACTATTTATTTACCCAGTAGTCGGCGAATTGTGGCTTTGTACCGAGATTTGCGTGAGGTATCTTTATTACAGCAACGCTTAATTGATGCCCAACAAACTATCGAGCTAGACCATGCGCGTCTGCGGGAAATGGAAACGCGTAATCGTATTTTATTTGAAATTGCCTCTAGTGAAAATATTGTTATAGATAGTATTCATTTTAAAATTTTAGAAGCAAATGCTCGGTTTGTTGAAATTGTGGGGGAACCCATAAAAAAAATTATTGGAAAATCTTTTCTTGATTACTTGGCTAAAAAAGATCTTGATGCCGTACGTACGGCCTTAACCAAAGCTAGCTATGGTAGCGAAAAAATTGAATTCAATGCAACTTTTAATAGCAGTAATGTATTTTTAATTGCAGCGCCCTTTCGAAGCGCAAATCAATCCTTAATTTTGATCACCATGAAGACAGTACAAGATACTGAGATTGCTGGAATTAATAGTAGTCAAGCGCTCGCTTTATTTGCCTTGGAAAATTCAGCTGATGCTTTTGTGGTTACCAATTTACAGGGCATGATTATGAGTACTAATCATGCTTTTCGTAAAATGATTATGGTCGAAAAGCCAGAGCAGCTACTCCATGAATCGCTGGAGATTTGGCTCGAACGGGCCAGCATTGATTTAAAGGTGATGCTATCTAATTTACAAGCAGAACGAACTATTAAATTATTCGCAACTGCCATTCGTGATGCCTTTGGAACTTTTCATCCTGTTGAAATATCTGCGTCTGCTATGGCTAGCCCCAAAACCTGTATCGGCTTCTCAATACGCGAGGTTGGCTCCCGCATTCGGCCCCAATATCAAGTTGGTGAAGGTATCTCGCGGTCGAATGAAGAGTTAACCCAACTAGTTGGTCGCCTACCATTAAAAGAAATTCTGAATGAAACTACCGATTTAATTGAAGAGTTATGTATTAAGGCTGCGCTTGATTTATCACGAGGTAATCGCGTAGCTGCTTCTGAAATGCTTGGCTTATCGCGCCAAAGTCTTTATATCAAACTGAGAAAATTTGGTCTTAATGACGGCTCTAAAGAGAATGATTTGGAGCAATAAGTGTCCAATCTAATGGGTGCACCAGTGGCAATCATGGCTTTAGTCAAAATCGCTGAAGATGCAAAATTGAGCGGTATTGCCAAGCTAATGTTTGGCCGTTATCAACTTGGATCTGTACCTGGCTTACAACTAATTAAATACTTAGGATCAGGGGTGAATGGGGGCTTCTCAGTAAAGCCAAGCGCCCTTCATCAAGGTATTTTTGCGGCTTTTAATAACCAACAAGAAGCCGAACAATTTTTACATGGGTCGGCATTATTGCATTGGTATCGTGATCATGCCGATGATTTTTTTACTACGCAATTGCAGACCTACTCTTGCAAGGGCAGTTGGGGGGGTAAGTCGCTGCCAATTTATGATGCCCAAATTCCAACAGGGGCTATTGCCTCACTCACCCGAGCTTCGATTAAACCTTGGTATGCACAACAATTTTGGAGCAAAGCGCCGCCTGCTGAAACCGAGCTAAAACACACTTCAGGTTGTCTTCTGGCGGCGGGAGTAGGTGAGGCGCCACTCTTAAGGCAGGCTACCTTTACGATTTGGGAATCTGAAGTTGCTATGAATGACTATGCCCGCTCAGGCAGTCATTTAAAAGCGATTCAAGCAGCCCATCTTCATCATTACTTTTCTGAATCGATGTTTGCCCGCTTTAAGCCGATCAACCCTCAAGGTAGCTGGGGCGGTCACGCGTTTGGATAAGTCAACAGTTATTGTTGTTGGTGGTGGAATCGGTGGCCTTGCTAGCGCCTTAGCACTAGCTTGTGCTGGGCTTGAAGTGACGGTGATTGAAAAGGAATCCACCTTAGGTGGAAAAATTCGGCAGATTCAAGCCGGTGAGCAAGCGATCGATTCAGGCCCTACTGTTTTCACCATGCGCTGGGTATTTGACGAGCTTTTTCGTCAAGCCGGCACCAGCCTAGAAGATGAAATGCAGATTTCACCTTTAGCTGTTTTAGCTCGCCATGCATGGAGTAAAGATGAGACGCTTGATTTATTTGCCGACCGCATGCAATCAGCTGAAGCTATTGCACAATTTTCTTCGCGAGCCGAAGCAAACCGCTTTCTTGATTTTTGTAGTCAAGCTAGCCAACTGTATCAGGCCTTAAAAAAACCATACATGCTTTCTGGGCGGCCAAGCATGAGCAGTATGATGGCTAGCTTAGGGACTTCGGGTTCAAAGGTATTATTTGATATTGGCTTGTTTAGCAATCTCTGGAAAACTTTAGGTCGCTACTTTCATGATCCGCGTTTGCGTCAGCTCTTTGGGCGCTATGCCACATATTGTGGCTCCTCTCCTTTTGAAGCTCCTGCTACTTTAATGCTCATTGCCGAAGTAGAAATGCAAGGCGTCTGGAGCGTCAACGGCGGTATGTCTACTTTAGTGAAGACCCTACAACGACTTGCAGAACAAAAAGGGGTGCGTTTCATAACAGGTCATCCATGTACTGAAATTTTATTGAATAATCGACGCGTCTGCGGTGTACGTCTTGATAATGATGACGTTCATTACGCCCATTCGATTATTTTTAATGGCGACGCCCGAGCGCTTCAAGTGGGCTTATTGGGTGCGGGACTGAAAAATGCTAGCACGATTGATCGCCAGGCGACACCATCACTCTCCGCCTTAACTTGGTCGATGGTAGCTAAACCCAAAGGATTTCCGCTTCTACGGCATACTGTCTTTTTTAATGCAAACTATCAAGCTGAATTCGATGACATTTTTCTTCGCCAGCAGTTACCTCAACAGCCAACAGTTTATATTTGCGCGCAAGATCAAACCGATGTCCATCTTGATTATCCCCATGAACAAGGTATCTTTTGCTTAGTCAATGCGCCAGCACACCTAAGCCCGCGACCCGAACTCACTACCGAGGAGATTGAAGCATGCGAAAGTCAGGCATTCGCTTTATTAAAACAATGTGGTCTCGAGCTCAATCCCAATTTCAACACGGTAACGCGTACTTCGCCGCATACCTTCAGTCAGTTATTTCCGGCAACGGGTGGAGCACTCTATGGAACAGCCAGCCATGGTTGGATGGGCGTCTTCAAACGGCCTGCCGCGCAGAGCACTATTCCGGGCCTTTATCTAACGGGGGGGAGCGTCCATCCAGGGGCGGGAGTGCCCATGGCCGCCCTATCGGGACGCATGGCGGCCGCAACCCTGATGGGTCACCTCGGTTTGATCAAGCCCTCGGGAAAGGAGCTTATCTCTGGTGGTATCTCGATGCCCTGAGCGATGATCGCCAACATGGCATTGTCATTATTGCTTTTGTAGGCAGTGTTTTTTCACCCTACTATGCGAAAGCCCATAAAAAAACGGGGCAAGGCGATCCTGAAAATCACTGCACGCTAAATGTCGCAATTTATTCGCCAGGAAAAAAGCGTTGGACTATGACCGAAAGAAGTGCGCGCAGTGCATGCCGCAGCGCTAATGAGTTTGTCATTGGCCCAAGCTCATTACGCTGGGATAAAGATTGCCTCACCATTGAAATCAGAGAACGGGCAGTGCCCTTTGGTCAAGCTGTTCGTGGCACAGTTCGAATCTATCCAGAACAGCTGTTTAATTTTTCAACTGCCCTTGATGATCAAGGTCGTCATCGCTGGGGGCCGCTTGCCCCAAGAGCACGCGTCCAGGTTGAACTGAGTAAGCCTGATTTACATTGGCAAGGCAATGGGTATTTAGATTCCAATGAAGGCGATGGCCCGCTAGCACCCGATTTTCATGAGTGGGATTGGTCGCGCGCCGAATTGAGTGGCAAACGTACTGCAGTCATATATGATGTGCGCCAAAAAAATGGGGTGGAAAAATTGCACGCTCTCCTCTTCCATCCAGATGGTCGCGTTGAACCCTTTGTGCCACCCCCACGGCAAACTCTACCCAAAACTGCTTGGCAAATTCAACGACAGATGCGCAATGCTGATCAGCCTTCTTTGAAATTAATACAAACCCTAGAAGATACGCCGTTTTATGCTCGTTCGATTTTGTCTTCAGAGTTATTAGGCGAGCCAGTGATTTCATTTCATGAAACCCTCAATGTGCCTCGCTTCGCCTCACCAATTGTGCAATGGATGTTAGCTTGGCGAATGCCGCGAATACGCTAAAAATGCAGTCATTAGATAATTAGGCAGCCATTTTTTGTGCTGCTACTGCTACCTTCGCTTGCTCACGACGCCGCATTTCAACCCGCTCTAATAAATTCACCACCCAAACGATACGTTCGTGAATTGAACCACCATAATGAGGTTGATGCGGTGCTTTAATAACTGCTTGAATTAAATATTGACTTGCAGGATGTGCTGGAATGAAGCGTTTGCTCCAATTGCGCTTAGCAGTAACTAACATCGCGCGACTTAATAGATGCATTTTTTTCTGGCTCGATACAATCGCACGTAGGGCTATAGAATTCAACTGGTTTTGTTCTATTTGACGGCCAATTTCAGCATAAATTAAACGCGCTGCTTGAATTGCTGGACGACAATCCCAGGGTAGGTTAGTTATACCAATTTCGGCTTGCTCGTATAAAGTATCTGCTTGCTTTAAGAGGCGCTCGACTACTCTGGCAATGGCAGGATTAAATTGGGGATTTTTAAGCCATTGATCGGGATCAATTCCTTCTTCTACCAACCAACTACGCGGCAAATATAAGCGGCCATTGCGCGCATCTTCGCCAACGTCACGCGCGATATTAGTTAGTTGCATTGCCAAACCAAGATCACAAGCACGGGCTATGATTGCTGGATCACGCTTGCCCATCAGCAGGCACATCATCGCCCCAACTGAACCAGCAACGCGTGCGCAATAATCTAATAAAGCATCCAGAGTGACGTACTGGCGATGTTGGCTATCCCATTCATAACCCTCAATGAGTGCTTGTAATAATTCTTGGGGAATATCGTAATAACGGACTACTTCAGCTAAGGCCCGATCAGCCGCTTGATGGTCTGGCTTACCTTGATAAATACGCTCTAAGCGCTTACATAAGCCCGCAATAGCATCGGGTTTTGCATCAATCGCATCGGCAATATCATCCGTCAGACGACAAAAGGCATAGAGTGCGATGGCTGGGTCGCGTACCCGTTTGGGCAAAAGACGTGATGCAGCAAAAAATGATTTTGAGCCAACTCGCATCGTTTCAGTGCACTGGGCAACATCGTTACTAAATTGACTCATCCAGCATTCTCCTTTAAAGGCTGCAAACTTTAGGTGGTTGATGAATAGCCTTTGGTACAACCGACATCAAGGCTTTAGCAGAAGATAAAACCCCAGGAATGCCTGCGCCAGGATGCGTACCTGCGCCCACCATAAAAAGTCCCTGTACATCTTCGCTGCGATTGTGGGGTCTAAACCAAGCACTTTGTAGCAAGAGTGGCTCGAAACCAAAGGCCGCACCTTTTACTGACAGTAAGCGATCTTGAAAATCTTGCGGCGTCATACAAAAAGAGGTTTTAAGATGCGCTTGAAACCCTGGCATGACTGTGGCCTCTAAATAATCAGCAATTTTTTGACGATACGTTTCTGCATATGCCTGCCAATCGGTACCGCTATCTAAATTCGGAACCGGTGATAAAACATAAAAAGTATCACAACCCATCGGACCTAAAGAGGGATCCGTAGCAGTGGGTCGATGCAAATAAAGACTAAAGTCGTCAGCTAATATTTTGCGTTTAAAAATATCCGTTAATAATTCTTTATAGCGCTTACCCAATAAAATCATATGATGTGGAATATCGTGATACTGTCGATCAATGCCAAAATACCAAACAAATAAACTCATTGAATACTTGCTTTTCATTACTTTCTGATCAGTCCATACCCGACGGTGTTCGGGATCAATTAATTTTTGATAAGTCCATGCCGCGTCGGCATTCGAAACCACGATATCAGCAGCTATAAAACTGCTATCAGCCGTAGTGATACCAGTTGCCTGGCCATTTTTTACGACAATTTTCTTCACTTCAGTATTGCATTCAATCTCGACGCCCTGATCGCGTAATAGCCTAACTAAGCCCTGAATAATTGCGCCAGTACCACCCATTGCTGAAAAAACTCCATGCCTTCTTTCAAGTGAATTAATTAAGGCATACACGGCTGTTACAGAAAATGGATTACCGCCAATTAATAGTGGGTGAAAACTCATTACTTGACGTAATTTCGGGTTTTTAAAATACCGCGCTACCAACGTATAAATACTTTCCCATGCTTTCATGCGCATCATAGATGGAATGGCGGCAAGTAAATCTTTCAGCGAATCAAAAGCGACTGAACTTAAATCTTCAAAACCCAACTTATAGCATTTCTCAGCCTCTTGAAGAAACTGATCAAATCCCACCAAATCTTCAGGCGCAAACTTGGCGACCTCTTGACGCATTTGCGCTAAGTTACCGGTGTAATCAAAGTAGGTACCATCGTCAAAACGAATCCGATAAAACGGGTCCATTAAACGTAAATCAACATCGTCACTCAATTTTTCGCCACATAGCTCCCAGAGCTCTTCCAATAAAAATGGCGCTGTAATAATCGTGGGGCCGGCATCAAAAGTAAAGCCATCTTTTTTAAAGACCGACGCTCTACCACCTGGCGCAGCCAGTTTCTCAATAACCCGTACCCGATAGCCATGATGAGCTAAGCGAATTGCCGCAGCTAAACCACCAAAACCGCTGCCAATGACTAAGGCAACGGGTCTAGTGTCATCATGAATAACCGTCTTTTTCAACATAAATACGAGTAGTCTTACGGTCTACCGTAAGACTATTTCACCGAAGTATTGCTTACACTGGCAGCCGCTGCTGCAGTAGTTATGCCACTGCCACGTAAGTAAGGGTAATCAGTCAACATCGAAACACCGTACAAAGGCTTGTACGCACCCTGATGACAAGTGCCACAATTTGCCTTGGCAACATCGCCAGTTGGACCCAAGCGATGGGCTGGAAATACCTTGGTTAGCGGGACCATAAAATTATTATTAATATCACGCGCCATACGAATTCCATACCAAGCAGTTGAGCGCTGTGGCGGGCTTTCTTCCCAGCTAGCAATAGCGCGCGTGTTATGGCAATAAGTGCAATTTACTCCCAATGACTTCGACATGTGAATCATCAGACCAAAGGTCTTTTCTGTCTCTTTAATATTGCGCTTGTTATTGGTACGCAAAGCGGTATCACCCTCGATCCGAATCATGCTGTCCTTTAACAAAAATGGTGTAAATGGATCATAGGGCAAACTAGAAAGCCCAACTGATTGACTTGGCGTATTTTGGCCGTCTTTATTACCTAACCAACCATTACCCTGCTTTTGTTCGGGGGCAGTAAACCATACTTGCTGAGGAATATTATTCCCCCGGTGACAGGTATAGCATGTCACACCGGTTTGCTTAACGTGGCTTTGCCAATCACCGTTAATCCGTTGGTTCATTTGAATCATGCGACGTGCAACGACCTTGGTGTACTTACTATCATCAGCAAAATTTTCAACATTGTGGCAATAAGCACAGCCTTGTTGTGGTGATACCCAACTCGTCATCGAAACCATAAAGGTTGTAAATTGCGCGGTACTTAAATTCCCTAAGACTTTGACATTTTTATATGCAGTGGCTGCCTTGGGTCCATCTGCTGGCACTGGATAAGAAGCGGGTACCACATTGTTAGCGGCTTGCGCAGCCAAGGTACGAGGGTTATATATTTCATCCATTCCGGTGCCGCGATAGCCATGCTGCACACCTTCTATTGGAGGTCGCTCACAACCTACTAAGACCAGCATGCTACACAGCAATAGTAGCAGACTGAGTTTGGCATAAATAATCTTCATGGTTTCATCCCCTGCATTGGAATTTGTGGCACTGGTGGTGGTGGCGCGACAAATGTACTGGCAGGATCAACCGTAATGCCCCCAAAAACATTTGGGTAGGCTGGGGCCACATGGTGTTTTACTGCCCACAAGTACCAGTTATCGACAACCGTGCCGGTTAAAAGAATACCAATGCCGCCGACTAATGGCGTGAGCACTGCAAACCACCAAGCCCAACGATGAATTGATTCCATGGTGGCGTTAAAGCCCATCGTCCAGCGCCAAAATAAAGCCGCTCTTTCTGAGGCAGTACCACGATCAACGATCTGCTCTATTTCACGCTCGCCGCCAAAACGGGACACAGCCAAAATTGTTCCCGCGTGCATCGCAAATAACAGCACCGAGCCATAGAGGAAGGCAATTGAAAGCATGTGGAACGGGTTATAAAACAAATTACCATAACGTAAAGAAAAAGCGGCAGTCCAATCGAGGTGCGAGAAGACGCCAAATGGCACGCCCTCGCTCCAGCTTCCCATCAGTAATGGCCGTAAAAATCCTAAAACTAAAAAGAGCCAAATAGCCGCTAAAAATCCCCAAGCCACATGTGTTCCCATGCCTAATGCAACTGCACGCCGATAGGTGCGCAACCACCATAATAAAATTGCAAGGGTCAAAAAGAAACCGGCCATCATCCACCAACCACCTTCAGCTAAAGGCATAAATAATTTCAAGCCATATTTAGGATGGGGTGGATCCAAAGAAAGCCAAAATAATTGCTTAACAAACTGAATCGGACTCCAATTCACTGAGGCCAGCATATTCCAGCCCATGATTTGAATTGCAATAGTGCCAAAAAATAAGGAAGCTATTCCGAGCCAACCCAAATAAATCGGACCAATTTGGGCGTTACCAAGACGCCCTATTAAATGAAATAAGAAGGGTTTACCGATACGATTCCGTTGCTCATATCGATCTAAGGGTATGCCGTGATGAATGGGACCAACGACCTGCACTTGGGTAAAGAGATTTTGATATTCCATATTGTTTTTCCCTTAGGCCTATCGCCAAATTGGTAAATTCAACCACCAACCCCACCATTCTGGCCAACCACGAGTCCAAAATGGGCCGCTAATTACAATACAAACGGCACTCCAAAATACTGCCGCCAAGGCCAAGAACAAACCAAGGCGATGAATTCCAAGGGTCCCAACCGAGTAACCAATAAAATCCCTAAAAAAAGTATCTTCGTGTTCTGGTGTCTTAACTGGTTGTCCTTTTTGCGGATTAGTAGAAGACAAAACTAAACCACCATGCATACATAAAGCTAAGGTAGTCGTAAAAAATAATGTCACCGCAATCATGTGTGCAGGGTTGTAATGAAAATGTAGATATTGATAACCTGTGTTTGAAACCCAATCAAGATGGCTCAAAATGCCATATGGAAAACCATAACCCCAGGCGCCCATTAATACTGGGCGGATCACAACCAAAGTGAAATAAGCAAAAACTGCCATCAGATAAGCAAAGGGGACATGCAAGCCCATCCCTAATTTGCGACAGATTTCAATTTCGCGCAAAGCCCACGAACCAAATGCACCCAGCGCACAAATCGTAACCAGTTGCCACAGACCGCCTTCCATCAAGGGAGCGAAATGCAAACCGTATTTCAGGTCGGGCGGGGCAATATTAATTTGCCACAGATTCCAAGTGGGTCCTTGAGATGCTCCCCATAAAATCATTGCCGTTCCAAGAAAGGCAAAAAATACGGTGGTAATACCAAAAAAACCAACGTAAAAGGGGCCGACCCAAAAGTCAAAAAGGTCGCCACCAATTAAAGTGCCACCACGAACTCGGTACTTTCTCTCAAAACTCAGCATTGCCATTTTTACTCCCCCCCTTCTAGGAATTCAGATAAGACAAGGCTTAAGCTTCTTGTCTTATCTGTCTTCGTTCGCATACAGCAATTACTTCCCAGCAGGTACAGCTGGTGGTGTTGCAGAACCTGCAGATTCAGCAGCCTTGAACTGAGCCTGGTTCATGCCATCCAACCAGTTATAGCGCACAGTACTAAGCAGGATTAAATGAATCATGGCGGCTAATCCAAACAGAAAAATTCCTTGAATTACCATAGCGCGCAATGGGTCATATAGTTTCCATATTCTCCACATACTTTTCTCCTAAGTTAAATACGACATAAAGCTATATACCGCTGTACTTGCATCCCGTGCCACAGAATGCTTCCCTTCTTCAATTGGTAGCCAAGAGCTCCATTGTTTAGGCAAAAATTTTGCTGATAGGCAAATTACAAAAAACACCATAAAGCCTGAGAAAAAAATTGCTTTAAATTGCAAAGAATTCTTTTCCAGAAAATCCTGATCGGCATTCTCTAAAGTGATATTTTTCATATGTATACCTCCCGCTAATTTCTGCTTAATGGAACCAAGGACGCCAAGCCCACACCAAAATGTGTGCAACCACTGCAACTGCTACAAACCCAACTAGGCCTTGGACATAAAACTGATTGAATTCCTTGGCTTCGTCGTCGGTGAGACCAGAGATTGAGTCTGTTCTGTTATCACTCATACGAGATCACTCCTTAAAATGGCCTTTCGACCGTTACCGCGCAAAGCCCGCGCGCCATGGGCAGATGGCTTACTGCTGCCAAATTTTGGAAAGCGGATGGGGTTCAGCTTCATACTGTTTCTCCCACTGAAATTTCTGGGCAAGAGATGCGCACCCGCTCTAAAGTAATCTGTTCTTCATTAGCTGTTTCAGCAGCCCGCTCAACTCGATCACGCAATAATTTCGCCGCTGAAATTTGCACTAATACCGGCTGGGCTTGGACATAATCGGCAACGGCTTTTTGAGCATCTGCTGCCCATTGCAAATTAGCCAATAACTTTTGCCGTACCAAGGTGGCGTCAACCTTATCCATCTCAGTAGCTAAAGGAATAATATGAAATAGTGCATCAAATAAACCATTGCAAAATTCTTGAATTAGGTAGGTTGCGCCGGCATAACCCATAAAAGGCGTACCTGTATGGCGGCGAATTAATGCGCCCGGATATGAGGCGGGAATAAACGTGGCCTTTGAACCAATTTCACTTAAATACATGCGCTCGTTGTAACTACCATACATAATCAGCGGCGTTTTTTCTTTGGTCAATTTCCGCACTTCTTCATTATTCGTTTTTTCACCGGGTTTACGCGCCACGGCAAAATTACAGGGCATCCCCATTTCGTCTTCAAAGAAATGGCGAATGCCACGAGAATAGGTCTCGTTCGCTACTACCGCAAAACTAGCCGTGCCAAAAAAATCTTGTGTAACCGAGCGCCACAAATCCCAAATAGGTTTAATCGTTGTGTGCTTCTCCCGTTCAATAAAAGGCTCGGGATCCAACCCAAGATGCTCACCTAGAGTACGTAAAAATTGAGTCGTGCTATGCAAACCAATGGGGGCTTGTAAATACGGACGATCTAAGGCCTCACATAACATCCGTCCAAACTCGCGATACATACAAATATTCACATCAGCATCAACTAAGCGCGCGACATCGGCCAGATGACCACCTAAAGGAAAAACCAAATTAATTTCAGCGCCAATACCTTCTACTAAGCGGCGAATTTCAGCTAAATCGCTTGGCATGTTGAAAGTACCGTAACAAGGGCCAATAATATTGACGCGGGGTTTTTCGCCAGATTTTTTAGGTGGGCGGGTGGGGACCGTCTTGATGCCGTACTCACTCCACAACCAAAACATCGCACGATTCGCGCATTGCCACTGATCCTCATCAATCGTCCGCGGCAAGAAGCGTTGAATATTAGTGCCTTCTGGCGTTACTCCACCACCAATCATTTCGGCAATCGAGCCAGTAACAACCACTGCAGGTAAATCGGGGTCTAAGGTTGCATGAGCCCGTTTCATTGCACCTTCTGTACCTTCTCGTCCCAATTGTTCTTCGGCTAAACCGGTTACTACAATAGGTAACTCATGGGGTGGCAAGGCATCGGTGTAATGCAATACTGAGGTGACTGGTAAATTTTCACACCCAACTGGTCCATCAATGACAACTTGCAAACCTTTAATGGACGTAAAAACATAGACAGCGCCCCAATATCCGCCAGCACGGTCGTGATCAATGACAAACATTACATCATCTCCTCAGCTTTGCGCTTCTTGATTTTTTTCTCGAGCTTACGGCGGGTTTCTGCTTTGAACTCGGGGCGATCTACCGGCACATCCTCCCAAACTCCGGCTGCATAGCCACTTCCCACATTGCCAAAAAAAGCTTTCATCTCATCAAAGCGAGTTTGATTCTTGAGGGCTGCGTTAATCACTTGTGCTAATGACCCCGCACCAGCGGGTCCCATTAAGGGCCGTGCAGAAATTAAATTGGTGAAATATAAAGCGGGAATAGAGGCTTGTTTAGCAGCCTGCACTACCGGAGTCGTGCCAATCGCTAAATCTGGTTGGTACTCAGCCATCGCCGCTAAATCTTGCTCAAGTGACGCGCGAAACACTACTTGCACCCCTTTTGCCTCGAGCCACTCGAGGTCAGCTTGACTCCATTCTGTTCGCGGACAGGCAGAACCAACGTAGCGCACCTCGGCTCCACTTTCTATGAGTAAGCGGGCAACTAATAATTCCGAGCCTTCATAACCACTGACGTTAATGCGTCCTTTAATTGGTGCTGCGCCGAGCACACCTTTAATAGCGGGTAAAAATTTATTTTGTGCAGCAGCAATTTTTTCAGCGCTGGTATTCGTTGCCGCACCAATTGCCGCCAACCAATTTGCAGTACCTTCATAGCCTACTGGGGCTGAACCCACAATGGGTCGACCCGCCGCTTGAAATTCACGAATACTAGCGGTGTAAAAGGGATGAATCGCCCCAACGACTGCACAATCAAGGGCTTGGTATAACTCACGCCATTCGCGAGTAGGCACGGTAGCACCGACAGCCAAATCCATTGGATCTAGCAACATGCCGATTACGGCGGGATCAGCCGGAAACATTTCACCTAATAAAGTGACAGTGGGTTTGGTCTGTTTACCTGAGCGTGGTGCTGGTACCGGTCCAGCGAGAATTTCATTACGTGCATATTGCAACATCGCCCCAGCCAAAACATCTTTTGCTTCAGCATGGGTTGGCACACCAAAACCTGGGACGTCAATACCAATAATGCGTACGCCATTAATCTCTTTGGGTAGCAATTGCAATGGCACGCCACTAGCAGTGGGCACGCATAAATTAATAATCACAATGGCATCATATTTATCGGGGTCAGCTTCTTTGTAAACCGCCTCACGAATATCTTCAAACAACTTACCCGTGACTAATGATTCTGAATTAAATGGCACATACCCCACGCTACGCCGCGCGCCGTAAAAATGCGATGTAAACGTTAAGCCATAAACACAGCATGCTGATCCTGATAGGATCGTTGCGGTTCGCCGCATTCTTAGACCCACTCTTAAAGAACCAAATGCGGGGCACATACTTTGGGGCTGGTCGTGTGGTCCCTTTGGGTAATCTTTTTCATACTGCTGCAAAATTGCTGTTTTACCTGCCGCGCGTGCAGCTACATTCATCTGCTCCTTGCCAGCATGACAGCCCACACCATCGCCTAAAGCTGGATCGACAAGCAGCTTTTCTGGCACGATTGGAATAGTTGCGGTAGTCATCTGCGGCTCAATATTTAAGCTTGGTCGTAAATTACTTCGAGGGTTTCTTTAATGACGGCATCTTTACCCATCATGTCTTTTACCGTTGCTGGCTCAAGCACAAAATCACGACCGGTAATGTCGGCCGAGAAAAGTCCGAGTAAATCATCTTGACTTAATGGCTTGGGCCTTACGGGCGGCGCTGTGGCAACATTGCTAGCCAACTCTTCAAAAAGAGGACCCCACTGGGTACCTGGGCGACCGATAATTTCATAGCTTGCACTTTTACGGCGAATATCATCATCGGCTGGAATAGCTGCCAACACCGGTATACCTGCTTTTTCGGCAAAGGCTTGGGCTTCACCCGTATGATCATCTTTATTAATCACCATACCCGCTACACCTACGTTCCCGCCGAGCTTGCGGAAATATTCCACCGCTGAACAGACATTATTAGCGACATATAACGATTGCAAATCATTGCTAGCCACGACGATAACTTTCTGACACATATCGCGTGCAATCGGCAAGCCAAAGCCACCACAAACCACATCGCCTAAAAAATCAAGGAGAACAAAATCAAAACCCCAGTCATGAAAGCCTAATTTTTCAAGCGTTTCAAAACCATGAATGATGCCGCGGCCACCGCAGCCCCGCCCTACCTCTGGCCCACCTAATTCCATCGCGTAGACTCCATCGCGCTTAAAACAAACATCGCCAATAGCTACCGCATCACCCGATAATTTCTTTTTTGATGATGTCTCAATAATGGTTGGGCAAGCTTTTCCGCCAAACAAGAGCGAGGTGGTATCACTCTTTGGATCACAACCAATGAGTAAAACTTTTTTACCCTGCTGGGCCATCATGTATGACAAATTGGCTAAGGTAAAACTTTTCCCAATGCCCCCTTTACCGTAAATAGCAATAATTTGGGTTTCTTTGGTAATGGGTCCAGTTGAAACCGCATCAGGCTCAATTGCGGCTTCTTTTTTCAAATTCATAAATTGAATGGTTGCCTCGCTTGGAATGCCGTCGATTTTTACTTTTGTCGGTGCGTTCATTGTCGTGTTCTCCAATCTAAAACCATTTTTAAACAATCTTTGTGATGAAATGCGGTCCGGTAAGCTTCAGCAGCATCTTGGGGGCTCGCGCGGTGCGTTATTAGATCGGCCAACGACAAGTTGCCAGACTCAACTAGCTGATGAATTGCTGTTAAGTCGCTTGGTTGCCACTGTGCGGCAATACGAATACGAGCCTCACGCATAAAGGCGGCAGGAAAGGCAAAGGTGATGGTGTCATAAAAACCGGCTAAAACAATTTCGCCGCCCGGCGCCAAGTGACTCACTAAGGTATCAAGTAGTTTGGCATCACCACTCACATCGACAATTGTTTTATATTTCGCTGCTGCACAGGTCTGTGGATCAACAACTTGGTAGCCTACTGCACCCTCACGTCGCTGCGCATCAATCTCCCAAACCACAGGTTGTTTACCCGCTAGTACAGCAAGTCGCGCTAGTAAACGGCCGAGCACGCCATGACCAACAATTAAATCGGGTTGCTCATTACCAAGACCTGCAGTCACATGATAGGCAGTAGCAGCCAAAGCATACAAAATTACTTCTTCACCAACATTTTCTGCAACTGCTACTGCGCGCTTGGCTGGCACAATTAAGCGCGATGCAGCGCCACCGAATAGCCCCCGCACCGCTACGAAACAGCTTGATCCAGGGATAAAAACCCGTTGGCCAAGTGCAAAGCGTTGTTGATCATCGGCCTGGATGACGCGTCCAACTGACTCGTAACCCGGTACAAGCGGATAACCCATGCCCGGAAAGCTTGGCATTTGCCCAGTCCATAATAATTTTTCTGTCCCGGTGCTAATCCCACTCCATTCGACCTCGACAATAATGTCATCGGTGGTGGCGGGTATGAGATCTAACTCACTTAAACAGATGTTCTCCGGCTTTTCGAGCACAATTGCTGTAGTTTTAAGGAGCGCGTTCATTGAGTTATTAAGTAAGCCCGGTTGACAATTAAATGTGTAAACATTTATTTACATATTAACCAACTTTCCTAATAAAACGCTAGCTTTGTTCTCTAGGTGTTTTCACTAGTTTTAAGGCTTTTGGGGTTTTGTGCAGTGCAATATTTGCGCATTTAGCGGAATTGCGCTGGGTAGTAAACGAATTGCCTCAAACCCAGCCTCTGCTAAGAGGTTTTTAATTTCCACTTGCGAACGCGGGCGCCCCCTGCCCATGGCTAATAAATAAAAGCCAAAATAGGCATCTCCCATCTTTAACTGGCCGGGCGTGCCCGCCATTGGCTCCGCCAAAAGTAGAGCCCCTCCGGGTATTAATGCATCGTATATGTTGGCAAGCAACTGTTTTACCCTGGTATCGTCATGATCAAAAATGACTCGTATTAAAGTGGCTATGTCAGCACCCTGGGGTAAAGGATCAAAAAAATTACCGCCAATCGCTTGGGTGCGAGAACCGAATTGCCTTTGTTTAAATTGCGCATTCGCCAAAGCGGCTACTGCGGGAATATCGAATAGCGTAATTTGTAAATTGGGATATTGTTGTGCTAAATCAAGTGCAAATTTACCCTCTCCACCGCCAATATCGAGTAAGTTTTTGTGCTGCGCAAATGAATAGGCTTCAAGTACTTCAGCACTAACCAAAGGTTGTGTTTGCGACATTAAAGTTGAATAAGCTTGCACCTGGTCGGCCCGCAATTTTTCTGGAGCTAAATTTTGGTCTTGAGATACATATGGCCAATACCCTGCCATTGCTGCGCTTTGATTATCTCCGCGTAACAGGGCAAGCGGATCGGCTAAATCATGATACAAATCAATGTGGTGTTTGATCATATTCATTAACGCCTCATTACCCACTAACGGTGCACCAAGCATACCAAGTGCATATCGATCTGTGCCGCGCCGGGTTAATAAATTCAGCGCCACTGCAGCGTCGAGCAGGCGGCGTAAGCCTGCTTCAGGTAGCGGTATTTCTGCGCATAAATCCCTAAAAGATTTGGCGCCCTGACTTAAAACCTCAAATATATTTACCTGCACGCAGGCTAATAGCACCTGTGAATATACAAAGCCTGCCATTAAATCAAATAGTGCGGCAGCCTGTTTACGAACGATGCCACGGGTTAAGGGAAAACGAGCACTCCAACGTTGAAAACGCGGTGAGGCAATAGTTTGGTTACGCCAGTCAAAAAAATAATCGCGTAGCTGTTTCAAAATCAGCTTGCAATATATTGGCTGTGTATCGGCCTTTGTTCTTCTAAAAACCAATCATCAGGAATTAATCGGGCAGCCTCTTTGGCAACTAAGCTTCGTAATAATTTTTCCCCTTTACAGCTAGGGATCGATTTAATCGCCTTCATCACCAATTGATCAAAATGTTGAATCGCACCAATCACGCCTAGTTCTTTAGTTGAATTCGGGCGATCATGCGCAATATCTTGCCCAGCAGGCTTTCCTGTCAAGCTTTGGTCTGCCATGACATCGCGAATATCGTCAGCTACTTGATAAGCTTCTCCTAACCACTCGCCAAGAGGGCGCCATGTTTCAGCATCAGAACCAGCTGCCTGAGCACCAGCAGCAGTAGCCGCCTCAAACAAAGCTCCCGTTTTAGTTTTTTGATAACGGCTTAAAGAAACTTTACTTTCACACTCCCAGGCCTGTCCAGCTGCAATGCCATTTGGGCTGCCAACACTAGTGGCAACCGTGGTAATCAGTGGCGCTAACCGTAATGGCGAGCGACTGCCGGCCCGCGCAATAACTTCAAAAGCCAAAACAATTAAAGCATCGCCAGCTAATACTGCTAACCGCTCACCGTAAGCCGCATGCACTGAAGGTTGACCCCGCCGAGTTGCTGCATCATCAAAACACGGCAAATCATCATGCACCAAAGAAGCGCAATGAAGTAATTCAATTGCTGCCGCTGCCGCTAATGACAAAGCCGGATCATCGTTGCCACATGCTGCAGCGACTGCTAAACACAATTGGGGGCGAATCCGCGCGCCCCCCGGAAAAATAGCGTGATGGAGGGCCTGCACTAAAGTTGGTGGTGCAAATTTTGAATCGGTTAGTGCCAGCGCTTCATGGAGCTTTAGTTCAATGCCTTGAATCACTGTGATATTTTCTGACATATATACCGCATTACCGTTATGAAGCCCTTAGGATATATACATCTATACTTTAAGGTCAATCATTAATGAGTCAGTAAAAACCCTAGTGAATTCACTTAGCCGTATTCCAAATGATTGGCCAAACCGCACACGAAGTCGCTCTATTGCGGTTGGCACTCTGCTTTGGCACGTACAAATTGCAGGCGATGCTGGGCCCACGATTTTGTTATTACATGGCACTGGTGCCTCAGCACATTCTTGGTCAGAAATAATTAATAAACTTGCCGAGCATGCTCGCGTCGTAGTACCCGATTTGCCTGGGCATGCTTTTACCTTGCATGCACCCATCAGCTCGCTTCGTTTAGATAATATGGCGCTTGAGCTCCAAAAATTAATGAAGGCCCTCGCTTTACCGGGCCCCGCTTTGGTAGTTGGCCACTCTGCTGGTGCTTTATTGGCTTTGCGTTATGCCGAAATCAATCCAGAAATTCAGTGCATTATTGGCTTAAATCCCTCTTTAGTGCCACCGCCAGCAAGTTATACCCAGCTTTTTGGGCCACTGTTAAGCCCACTTACGCGCTCATCACTCGCCTCATTTATCTTGGCAAAGTTAGCGGGCGCAAGCTCGATGATTGATCGATTATTGGATTCCACCAATACCATTCTTCCCGAAGCGCGTAGAGTCTTTTATCGTCGCTTATTTTCTCAAACCAATCATGTGCTTGGGGCAATGAATTTTATGGCTGCAGCGGATATTACTGCGGTGCTAAATCAAGCTAAAACATGCCGTGCTAAATTAATTTGGGTGTTAGGAAAAAATGATCTTTGGATTCCTGAGCAGCGTTTGCGGCAGATCATTTCCAGTTACTTTCCACAAGCCACTGTGATTGAGTGGAGTGGCGGTCATCTGATGCATGAATTAGAACCGCAAAAAACGGTTGAGCTTATTTTGCATGAATTATTATTGTTGTAAGGTACGCAAGACTGCTTGTGAAACCGCTTGCGCATTTGCCTGTGGTAGGGGCAAATAGATTGAACCAACTAGCTTGGCAAGCTGCTCACCTTCAACACGAGCTTGTGGCGAAGTATCGATCCACAGCGATTTAATTGCAATTTGTCCTAAATAACGCGCCGCTTGTTCAGCATCCACTTGGGCTTGCGCGCGCCCGGGTACCCCGTTACGACCAATATTGGCTCGGCCATCCGTAAGAAAAACAATTGCCGGAGATAAGCCTTGACGTTGGGCATTTTGCGCCAGTTCGGTAGCCATATAAATTGCTTCAGCTAATGGGGTACCGCCACCACCTGGCATTTCAGCCAAACTGCGTTTAGCGCGAACTAGCGAACGGGTTGGCGGCAAAATAATTTCTGCACCCAAGCCACGAAATGCAATGACAGCTACCTGATCACGCCGAACATAACATTCAGCCAATAAAAGTTCGACTGCGCCCTTGGCTTCAGCTAAGCGATGCATTGCTGCGGAACCCGATGCATCAACTGCAAAGACGGTGAGGGTTTGAGTGCGCTCTTGATAACGGCGCACCCGAAAATCGCTCTTAGTAATAAGAATTGTTTTATGGTTACGAGGTACTGCCAACAAACTATTTTGTTTTTTTCGCATGGCCTGCCAAGGCGCGGCAGTACGTAAAGTGTCGATTAAAGAAAGTGCTGTGCCAGCCTGAGGATTGCCAGCAATGGAACCGAGCGGTCGACCACGCAGCCGGCCGATTTTTCTTGCCCCAGCTTTCCCGCCAAAACCCTTTTGATTTTGCAGCAAAGGGCCCTTTAATAAGACGCTTAATAAATCGGCTGGAATAGCAGCTTTAGCAGCTTCAAGCAGACTCTCCTTGGTTGGCTCTATTTCTTCCTGCTGATTTTCTGGTGGTGGCATCTCTGGCGTAGATGCGTTATCAAGCGTATTTTCCGGAGCGGCATTTTGTTCGGGAAGTGTGTCAGCTTCCGCTTCATCGAGGATGTCTTCTGCGGGCGCTGGTTCTTCACCCGGCATTTGGGTTGCCCGTGGTGCAATTACCAAGGCTATTGCTTCGCTGAGGTGGCTATCAGCCACCTGCTCAGCACCTTGCATAGTCGCCAAGTAGCAGGCTGTTTTTGCAGCATAGTGCAAAGCCCGAACTGAATGCACACCTAACTGCATAGCAGTTTCAGTGAGAGCAAACCATTGCTCATCGGTGAGCATGGTTTGGGCCGAATTCATGTTTTGAGTTTGAGAACAGAATTGCTCGTCCTGCAATTGCTTGCTGGCATCCAATTCAAAAAGGTTGGCTTCAGTTTCAGCTATATCACGCCAATGAATTTCGTCTAAATTCAGATGAAACGCCAGACGGTCCTGAAGTTTAATATTCGTCCGTTCCTCAGCTTCACTCCCTTCATCTAGGGCAACGATGCCGAATTGGCAGGGCAATACATAGCTTTGTCCATCTCGCTCTAGGCGCAACTGCCCCTGATCTAATGCCATACAGATTCGCGACACGACATGCACATCAACTCGTTCTGCCATTGGCAGCAACAGAATCTGGCCATCGCTATTGGCTAAGATACCGCTTCTGAAGGCGGGCTTACCCGTGTGTAGAGTTGCCTCTAAGTCGAGTCCACCCAATAAATTTTCATCGCTAATACCCAAAGGAATTCGCCGTAAAGGAGTCCTAAGTCCGGCATTGCGTACCAAGGATTGTAAATAATTAAGCCATTGGTCTCTCACTGGTCCAGCGCGGGCGCGTAAAATAATACCGCCAAAGCCATGGGGATTACTCTGTAGAATTTGCGCTACTAATCGTGCGCGCAACCAAAGCGCCAGACTCATGCAGGAAATACTTCGGCCAAGGCGCGTTTAATCCGAATTGCTGAACTAGCATCATCTAATGGGTTGCGCCTTAAGCGATGTTGTAAAGCAGGCACCGCAATGGCTTTGAGATCGTCTAGGGTGACGGTATTTTTTCCATTTAAAGCCGCAACAGCGCGTGCGGCGCGCAGCAAGGTAAGCTCTCCGCGTAAACCATCCGTACCAAGATGACTACATAAAGTTGCAGCCTGCTCTAATAATTTATCGCTCACCTTCACCAGGGGTAATTTCTTACGCGCCAACTCAAGTGATTTACGAAGAACATCTTCCTGTTCTTGCCATTCTGCAAGAAAAGTAACTGCATTACGCTCAAATGCATCGCGGCGCTTAATAATTGTGACTCGGTCTTGCATATTGGTTGGTGTTTTTACCTCTACTGCCAAGCCAAAGCGATCAAGTAGTTGGGGCCTTAGCTCCCCCTCCTCTGGATTGCCACTGCCGACCAAGACAAATTTAGCTGGATGGCGAATACTTAAGCCTTCACGCTCAACGACATTTTCACCTGAGGCAGCTACGTCGATGAGTAAATCAACTAAATGATCGTCGAGCAAATTGACTTCATCAATATACAGAAAGCCACGATTAGCGCGCGCTAATAAGCCTGGATCAAATGCCTTTTCTCCTAGAGTCAAGGCTTTTTCAATATCTAAGGCACCTACTACCCGATCCTCTGTCGCTCCCAAGGGTAAATCAACCACAGGTACAAGACGTTTAATGGTTTTTAATTGGACTGGCTTGCTTTTTTTTCCTGCAATAACTTGGCTCGCGTTAAACGCACTCAGCCTAGCCCGCAAGCCATCACAATAAAAACAGAGTCCTGCAGGTGCCTTGGGATCACAACCATAGGGGCAATCAGCAACGGCATTCATTGGCGGCAATAGAGCAGCCAATGCTCTTACGGCAGTTGATTTTCCAGTGCCGCGATCACCCATGACCAAAACACCACCAATCGTCGGCTCAAGAGCGGCGACCAAAATAGCGCGCTTCATATCCTCTTGCCCAACGATTGCAGAAAACGGATAGTACCGCGCCATACTACTTCTCCTAAAAATAAATATTATGCCGTGGGTTAGGGGTGGGGTACATTAAAATTCACCCATGAAGCAGAATCAGTTTAAATCAGTTATGTTGTGGCTTGTTGGGGTTTGTGCGTTTCTGCTATGCGTGATTCTAATTTGGGCATGGGCCCCCGATAAAAACCGCGCTGACTTAGAAAAAATCTATGCTACCGCACCCAGTGCTTTTATTGAGGTGCTGAATATGCGCGTGCATTACCGTGATGTTGGGCCGCCCGCCTCAATCAAAAGAAAACCACAAACCTTAATCTTTTTGCATGGCTTTGGCTCAAGTTTACAAACTTGGGATGCATGGGTCGCTGCCCTCGCGCAAGATTATCGGGTAGTAAGTCTCGATTTACCTGGCTTTGGCCTCACTGGTGCAAACCCCAGCGCAAACTACTCCGATGCATTTGTGCTGCAATTTTTAGGCGCTTTTGCAGATCAACTCGGAATTCAAAGTGCAGTCTGGATTGGAAACTCAATGGGTGGTCGCTATGCCTGGGAAATGGCCGTAGCGCAGCCTCAGCGTGTAGATAAATTGGTATTAATTTCGCCTGATGGTTTTGCCAGTAAGGGCTTTCAATATGGTCAGAAGCCGAGCATTTCGCCCTTGCTGCATGTCATGCGCTTTTTTTTACCGCAAGCTATTTTAGAAATGAATTTAAAACCTGCTTATGCTAATCCTGCCATCATGGATGAAACGCTAGCTCAACGTTATTATGATTTAATGCTGGCGCCCGGTGTACGCGCAAGTCTGCTCGAAATCATGCGACAACATGTCTTACAAGACCCCCGCCCACTATTAGGGCAAATTCAAGCACCTACTTTATTACTCTGGGGTGAGCACGATGGCTTTATTCCGATTCGCAATGCACAAGATTATTTACAGTTGATGCCCAAGGCCAAATTAGTACCTTTGCCCAACATTGGTCATATTCCCCAAGAAGAACAGCCTCAAGAAGGCCTTAAGGCACTCTGGCAGTTTTTAAAATCATAAAGTGCATTTATGCTTCTTTTTAAGCGGCTACTTTAATCCCACTGACGTGTACACCTTCCAGCCGATCTTCTAATTCATCATTAGCCTCTTGCATTGCTGACAACATGGCTGAATCGGGTTGCCAATAATTGCGCTGGGAAGCTTCAGTCAAGCGATTTGCTAAGCGTGCAGCTGCTGTCGGATTGAGTTTAGCCAAACGTTCGCGCATATCGGGGTCTAGCATAAATGTTTCCGTTAATTGCTTATAAACCCAAGGCTGTACTTGACCTGTAGTTGCCGACCAACCCATAGTATTGGTGATATGCACTTCAATTTGCCGGACACCCTCATAGCCATGTTGCAACATACCCTCATACCATTTTGGATTGAGCATCCGCGTGCGGGTTTCAAGAGTTACCTGCTCGGAGAGCGAGCGCACGGTTCCATCGCCTTTGGTTTGGTCACCAATATAAACTGGCACATCTGTACCGCCCTTAGCACGCTTAACCGCTCGCGTAATACCGCCTAAGGTGTCAAAATAATTATCAATCGTGGTCACTCCAAGCTCCATCGAATCGAGATTCTGATAAGTCATTTCAACATTAGCCAAAACGCTTTTTAGCAGCGCACTATTTTGAATTGGCTTACCTGCTCGACCAAAGGCAAATCCTTTGCGCCTAGTGTAAGTTTCAGCTAACTCATCTTCTTCTGCCCAGACACTGTTTTCCACCATATTGCTAACATTAGCGCCATAGGCACCATCGGCATTGCCGTAGACTCTTAAAGCCGCGGTTTCCAAATCACAACCATGTTCGGTTTGATAGGCCAAAGCGTGTTTGCGAATAAAATTTTGCTCTAGGGGCTCAGCAGCACTTGCTGCCATAAAGGCAGCCTCGGCTAATAATTTAATTTGTAACGGTAGTAAGTCGCGGAAAATACCCGAGAGTGTAATCACTACATCAATGCGCGGTCGACCTAATTCTGCCAGCGGAATTAACTGTGCACCCGCAAGCCGGCCATAACTATCAAAGCGTGGTAAGGCTCCCATTAGAGCTAGGGCTTGGCCAATTTGGCCGCCCTCCGATTTTAAATTATCACTACCCCATAAAACCATGGCAATCGATTCTGGTATTGCATTGCCATCAGCAATAAATTTTTGCACGATTTTTTCAGCTTGCTTAGCACCATCTTTAACTGCAAAAATACTGGGAATGCGAAAAGGATCGAAGCCATGTAGATTGCGCCCAGTGGGTAAGACTTCAGGATTACGCATCACATCACCGCCTGCTGCAGGCCGAATAAAATGACCATCGAGGGCATCGAGCATGCCAGTAACTTCGGTCTCTTGTGACATGAGCAGATTGGCGCGAATCATTTTTGCGAATAAATCTTCAAGCGTCTCTAGCGAACCAAGTTGAAGTAAGTCGGGGTACTGACCTACTACCTCACTAGGATTTTTTCCATCAAGTAATGCCTGCACCACTGCATCAGCGATGGGATGATCTAAAGCCACATCTGCCATGGCTTTTAATAAACCAAAACGTTCAGCCAAGGGCGGAACAGCGCCAACAATATGCAAGCCATGCGGTATCAAGGTGTATTCAAACTTTATTAAATCAGAATAGAGCTTACTGACCACCTGTTCTAGAGCCCGTTGATCTGCAAGGTTCCATAAGGGCTCAGCGGCACATAAATCAATTGCAGCAGCTTGTGCCTGAATTAAAATTGCTAGTTCATGGCTTTCGTGTTCTGCTTCGGGCTCCAGACTTCGCCAGCGTTCAATAGAGGCTTTTAAATCAGCTAAACCTGCGTAAAGCCCAGCTTGCATTACTGGCGGCGTTAAATAACTTACTAGGGTTGCGCCTGAACGGCGTTTTGCAATCGCGCCTTCGGATGGATTATTAGAAGCGTAAAGATAAATATTGGGTAGGTCGTTGATCAGGCGATCTGGCCAGCAAGCGCCGCTCATCCCCGTTTGTTTGCCTGGCATAAACTCAAGGGCACCATGCGTGCCGAAATGGACCACAGCATTTGCCGCAAAATCTTCTCTTAGGTAGCGATAGAAAGCCGAGAAGGCATGGGTAGGAGCAAAGCCGTGCTCAAACAATAGACGCATCGGATCGCCTTCATAGCCGAAGGCAGGCTGTACTGCCAACAAAATATTACCAAATTGCTTACCTAATACAAAAATAGAACTACCGTTACTTAATTGTTTACCAGGTGCTGGGCCCCACTGCGCTTCAATTTCTTTTAACCAGCGCTCGCGTTTAACGTGATCATCGGTGGCAATTAAAGTATGGACATTTGCATCGGCTCCATATTGCTGGGCATTGCCTTTTAGTAATTGCGTGCGTAATTCATCAGTAGTAGCAGGTACCTCTACGGTGAAGCCTCTGGCCTTCATTCCTAACAACAAATTATGCACTGACTCAAATACGCTTAAATAGGCAGCACTACCAATATTGCCTGCATTCGGTGGAAAATTAAACAAGACAATCGCTACTTTGCGTTGGGCGCGCTCTGAGCGACGCAAATCAACTAACTTTGCTACCCGAGCAGCTAACATGCCGACTCGCTCAATACAGGTAAACATATCTTGAGGATGATGCTCCTCGGTAAAGGTGCACTCTTTATGGCAACCATGGCAAGTTTTGCCGGCCGCACCAGGTCTGCCACCGTATACCATTGGCACAGTTGCACCATCGAGCTCTGGAATAGCAACCATAATGGTGCTCTCAACTGGTAACAGACCTCGATCAGACCCACCCCATTGCTCTAAGTTTTGAAACTCCACTGGATGGGCGGCAATATAAGGCACATTTAATTTTGCTAAAACTTCTTCAGCTGCTTTGGCATCGTTGTATGCAGGACCACCAACCAATGAGAAGCCCGTCAACGAAATCAGTGCATCAATACTTGCTGCGCCATTTTGTGTAAAAAAAGCATCAATCGCTGGGCGCGAATCCAATCCGGATGAAAAAGCTGGAACCACTTGCAAACCTTGAGCTTCCAAAGCAGCAATGACGGGATCGTAATGGCCACTATTGCCTGAAACTAAATAGGAGCGCAAGAGCAAGATACCCACTTTGCCACGGGCCTTCGTTTGGGGCACGACTATGGGTAAGTCTTGTAAATTCTCACTTAGACGGCCCTTCATGCGGGGGTGATAAACCCCTAGATCGGGGTAAGCTACCGGATCAATGGCTTTTGCGCTCTCGCGTAAACTAGCCCGCGCTCCTGCCGCATAACGATTGATCAAATAGCTCATTAAATTAAATAGGTTTTCTTGTGAGCCGCCTAACCAATATTGCAAAGACAGAAAATAAGCCCGCAGATCCTGCGCCGTGCCCGGCACAAAACGCAATACTTGGGGAATTAACCGCAACATTTTCATTTGTTTTGCCCCAGCGCTCGAGCCCCCTTGGCTCTTGCCATCCTTGCTTTTACTGGTTGGGCGCAATTTTTTCATTAAGGCCATTAAAGGGCTGGCCGGTAAACTCATGTCAAGCTTACTTAAACGCGTTAGCTTTGTAACCTCTCCCGCCGACATTGCGCATAGCATTGCGTCGCAATGATCCCGTCGGGCGCGTAAGTTTTCGACGATGGGTAAATAATGATCTTCAAGAAACAGCATCGTGACAATCACAATATCGCCTTCTGCAATATCGTTTTTGCACTCATTTAATAATTGATCGCTAGTGGCATATTCACTAGCAGAGTGAATTTTTAAAGAGAATCCAGGAATTGTTTTTTGTAGATCTCGCTCAGCACGACGCGCAGCACTATTTAAGTGCGTGTCCATGGTAATTAAAACCATGTTCATTGACTTTTTTTGAGTGCGCACAGCTGCTAGCTCGGCCATTTAATCTCCCAACACCCATTTTTAATAAAAACAAATAAAGTGTCAATTAAATTTTACATAACCTAGGGTAAAAACTTAATTACAAACAAGGGTATACCCTTAAAAGTAAATCGGGATTTCCCAATTCTCTGCGTAGATTTAGATTACTGAGAGTGAATTAACACAATCGTTGCTAATTTTTTTAAGGAATGACGTTTTTAGTGAAGCTATCAAAAGCGGTTGATCTCTCGTGTGATGATGGTGCGGTTACAGGTGAAGCCAACTTGATAGCCCTTAATTCACCTCGCCTCTCGGTTTGGCCTGAGCCGGTGCCAATCGATTCTGGCCCAAATGAACACTTGGGATGGCTAGTACGCACAATTGAAAAATCGATCATTCCACGACTGCTCTCGGCTCATCTGCATGCTGAGAGTGAAATTGAAGCCAAACAATTTTTATCCAACTCAACTGAAGATCCAGAAAAAATCGCCACTTTAGCTGGCTTAGTGCTAGCCGATGAAAGTTCAGTTGCAGGTAGTTATGTTAGCGAGTTACATGCCAGCGGCATTCCTTTAGATGAAATCTATTTGCGCTTATTGGCCCCAGTTGCGCGACGTTTAGGGGAAATGTGGGATAGCGACGAGTGCACCTTCCACCAAGTGACCGTCGGTTTATGGCGCCTGAAACAACTGATGTATGACCTTAGTCCACTATTTCAAGAGTTTGCCCGTTCCAATACCTTAGGTGCTCGCGCCATTCTAATTCCAATGCCAGGCTCGCAACACACCATGGGTTTATTTATGGTTTCTGAATTTTTCCGCCGTGCTGGCTGGAAAGTATGGGGCGAATGGGCGAACTCGGAAGCAGAGATTATGACGGTCATTCAAGCAGAATGGTTTGATTTAATCGGCATTTCAGTCAGCATCCAAGATCAGTTCGATGCCTTAGCGGTCTTTATTAAAGCCATTCGAACTTACTCAAAGAATCCTAAAATCGGCATTATGGTGGGTGGGCCTATTTTTGTTGCACACCCTGAACTCATTGCGCAGGTTGGTGCCGATATTACCGGAGTCGATGCTGAACAAGCTCTCGAACAGGCCGAGATTTTGCTGACAAAAATTCATGGTCGGCACCCCAGCTCACACTAGCGCGAAGACTACATAGAATTGGCTGTCTTACGATTATCTAGGCTGGCTTTGATTGCGGCCATTCCTTGGGCTATTGAATAGGGCGGATGGTAATGCAGTTGTTGCTGTGCAGCTTCCGTATTTAAGGTAAAGGCATAGCCCATCAACCGCACCATTTCACGCACTAAAGGGGGTTTACCTCTTAAAGGCAAATAAGCCCACCCTGTTTCTGCGAAATGGGCTAAAGCCCAAGCTAAGCTTTTTGGCAATGACCAACTTGGGGCTTGAAAACCCCCCGCCTGCAACCGCGCAGTCATAAATTCCTTAAAGGTGAGAACTTCCCTATCGCTAATATTAAAAGCTTGACCGCCTACCTCATGATCCATTGCTAATAACACAGCTGCGCACAAATTCCCCACATAACAGGTCGAAAATAAATACTGCCCATGACCAAACCAAGCAAATTGGCCTAACTTGACAGCAGGGCCAATGATGCGTTCCACTGCATCATGGGGTCCCCACACAAATGCTGGACGTAAAGCCACCGTTTGAAACGTAGCGCTTGCGGCTGCTAAGACCAGTTCTTCAGCGCGGGCTTTACTTGATGAATAAGGTAACTCAACACATTGAGTTAAAGGCGCAGTCTCATCCAGATCAAATAAGTCTTGCGGTGCGTGCATCGCTACTGATGCGGCACTAAGATAAATAAATTTTTTAACTGCCGCTACTTGGGCTGCCTTTAAAAGCGTGTGGGTTAGTTCAATATTCGCGCGTGCAAATTCGGCTGGCGTACTTCCTAACTTTAATAAGGCTGCCACATGAATGATGACATCACAATGACTAAATTGCGTTTCTAGGTCTTGTTGCTGATCTAGTTCGCACTGCCAAGCAACTCCTCCCAGCGCCTTAACCTGTTCACCTGCCTCTGCAGAGCGAACATGACAAATGAGTCGGCACTGACTAGCAACTAATTTTTTTAGTAGCGCTTGTCCAATAAAACCGCTAGCGCCAGTTAAGAAAATTGTTAGCAAAAAACGCTTTCAATATTGCCATAGCACTTCACTACGGCGCATAAACGGCAAGCTCCAAGGCGGGTTGTAGCGGGCAAATTGGACTTCTCCTATTGGCTTAAGACCTTTTTGTTCCATCCATAAGCGGAGTTCGGCTGTTTTTTCTGCTACTTTTTCAGCGCTATTGAACCCTGAAAATTGCATCACTGCTTTCTTCATCGCTGGAATTTCCCGTAACTGAATTTGGCGATCAAGTGGTACAGGTAAAGTTGCTAAAGTGTATTGGCTAGGCATTAAAAATGACACTTTCCACTGACCAGCTTTTTGCGCTTCTAAAACTGGCTGGTTCTTTTGGTTCGGCGAGGCAGTAGCTGGATCGAATGGTTGAATACTGACCGGCACGGTCATGGCAATTTTTTCACTACTGCCGGACAGTGCATTGTTGGCAGCACTTGCGCGTGCTTGATTGCCGCCAAAAATATAGGCAGCAATGAGGCGAAATCCGCTATTTGAAGCGCTATCGAGGTCACCATCAACTAAGACCTCCGCCACAATATGTGGCGCATAGGCACGTAATTCATAGGGTGCCTGCTGTTCAATTACCGTATATTGAGGTTCTTCAATGGCCATAGCTGCCTGTGTGAGAAGGTGTGAAAATAAGAAGAAAAGCGCGCAGGGTAAGCGCATTTGTAAGCGTCTTAAAAGGGAATGCATACCTAATAATAAGTGGATTCTTTGGTCAGCGGGAGCAGCGCAATAAAAGGGTCTGACATAATGCCCGCATGGCCATTAAAAACGACCCTGACTTAGCTGACTTAGCTGATTTAGCCTATCAAAAAGACACCCTGAATTTGGTCTCGCGTACTTTTGCCATTACGATTCCATTATTACCGCCTCCGCTTGAAAGAGCGGTTGGGTGCGCCTACCTGCTGTGCCGTATTGTCGATACTATCGAAGATGCGAGCTGCTTAGCAGCACCTGAAAAAGTGGTTTTATCAGAACTGTTTCTCGCAGCTTGCCTAAACCAAAAACCCATTAGTGAGTTTATGCAGTCTTGTAGTACGGCCCTAGAATTACACCCTAATTTAGCCGAGCGCGATTTAATCGCGCACACCGCTACAGTAGTCCGTATTTTGCATTGCTGCCCCGCTAATCAACAAACAGCTATTTTGCGCTGCATCAGCATCATGTCGCAGGGAATGACTCGTTTTCATGCTAAACAAAATCCATTAGGACTAAAAAATCTTCAGGAATTTGAAGAGTATTGCTATGTTGTAGCTGGCGTGGTGGGTGAAATGCTAACTAGTCTTTTTGCTGCCCATTCATCGCAATTTGCCCAAGCCATTGCTAAGCAAGAATCGCTTGCGATGGCATTTGGTCAAGCCTTACAAATGACCAATATTTTAAAAGACTCACTTGAGGATCAAGCTCGCGGAGTTTCATGGTTACCACAAAATGTGACTCAAGCTGAACTGTTAGCATTGGCAATACAAAAACTCGATGCCGCCCTAACTTATATTCTTTTCATCCCCAAGGCAGAATTTGGAATGCGGCGATTTTGTTTGCTGGCCCTTGGTTTAGCCGTATTAACACTGGATAAACTAGCAGCCAGCAAGAAAACTAAACACCAGCCGCAGAAAATTTCTCGCCGTACTGTCGCTCTGTTTTATCACTTTACCCTTATAGCGGCACACTCGAATACTTTAATCAAACTATTTTTTTATTGTGCTGCCCGCCCGCTAAAAAGGGTAGCAATAAGGCCTTAATCCACAATAACCCCTTCATGATGCAATAACCATTGTTTTATTTGCCGATTAAATCCAGGGGTATCCTCTTGCATAAAACCCCCCAGATGGTTTGCTGCCACCACTCGATGGCAAGGTATCACTAAAGGGTAATGATTGGCGCCGCAAGCAGCGCCGACAGCCCGCGGGCCACTTTTTATTTTTTTGGCAATTGCACCATACGTCGTTGTTAGCCCCACTGGAATTTTAGCTACTGTAGCCCACACCTTTTGCTGGTGCAATGTTCCAGCGGGCTTAAGAGGAATATCAAAAACAAAATTAGCATTCTGAAAATAGTGGGCACACTGGCACGCCAATTCTTTGGCTAAGTCATTGTTCGGGCTTTGTAAGTCGGTCTGCGCGGTCAAATACGTAATTCTTGCCACCATCAAACTACCGTCAACAATTTCAGTTTGTATACCCAATCTTCCAAAGGGAGCAGGTATTACGCAAATTTGCGCGGTAGGGTCTAAAAAGACTGGCAGAGGGGGGTTTTTAGGCATTCAAGATAATTCCATAAGTACTGACAACTGAATACATGCAATCTGACGCTTTTTTGATTGATGTTTGCTATATTAAAACGCTTATTGTCCACTTTAGGAACAGATCATGGATTCTTTTTTTGACGGCTGGCCCCTCTGGAGCCAAGCGGTCTTAGTGATTTTTTTACTCGTGCTCTCAGGATTTTTTTCCATGTCAGAAACTAGTATGCTGGCCTCTAATCGTCATCGTTTAGGGTTGCTGGCAAGCCAAGGAAATCCGGGGGCTGCCATTGCCGATCGCTTGCTGCAACGCATCGACTCTTTACTCTCGGTGTTACTCATTTCTAATAATCTGATTAACACCATACTTCCTATTTTGGTAACCAGTTTAGCGCTCCATTTATTTGGTCATAGTGGTTTAGTGTTATCGATCTCGACCATCGTCATCGCCTTATTAATTATCGTTTTTAGTGAAATTACCCCGAAAGTAATCGGTGCAGCCTTTCCCGAAGCTATCGCTAGCAAAGTCAGTTGGATTATCCTGCCCCTTACTTATATTCTGAAACCTTTACTGTGGTTCATTAATAGTTTTGTCTCTGGTTTAATGCGCATATTTGGGCTATCGACTACTGGCAATAATGCGGCTATGTCGGTCGATGAATTGCGTAGCCTAGTTTTAGAATCAAATCATTTTGTCTCAAGTCAATATCGCAATATCTTACTAAATCTATTTAATTTAAAAAATATTTTGGTTGATGACGTCATGACACCCAAAGCCAAAATTGAAATTCTCGATTTATCTCGACCTATTGAGGAAGTTGTGCAGCAATTAGAAACCTGCTATCACAATAAATTACCTGTAATAGCGGGTGATACCGAACGCATTATTGGTATTTTATCGGTTAAAAAAGCCTTATCTCTTTTGGGCAATGATGAATTAAACCATGCTAATTTCCTAGAATTGTTACAAGAGCCTTACTTTATCCCTAGCGGTACACCGGTACTACAACAAATGCAATTTTTTCAAGATAACCAACAACGACTTAGTCTGGTAGTAAATGAATATGGTGACGTCATGGGTTTAGTCACTTTTGAAGATATTGTTGAAGAACTAATTGGCGAGTTCACTACCTCTTTTTCCAATTTAGCTCATGAACCGCGGTGGCAAGCGGATGGTACCTACTTAGCAAACGGTAGCGCAAACTTGCGTGACCTGAACCGCCTATTACAAATTTCCTTACCAATTAATGGACCCCGTACCTTAAATGGCTTAATTTTAGAAGACCTTGAACAAATTCCAGAACATGATGTCAGCCTTAAAATTGCTGGAGTGGTGATGGAAATTATGCAGTTTGACGATCAGGGTATTAAAACTGTGCGCTTGTATCGACCCACAGCTTTTCAAGCCGTTTAAGCTTGGCGCTCTTAACCGATGACTCTCTCATTATTCGTGCTTGGCAAGAAATTGCGGCTAAAGCGATTTCGGCTCGAGCGACCGATATTCACATTGAGCCTCAGGAACACATTACCTTAATTCGTATTCGAGTTGACGGCTATCTTCATGTTCTCTGCCGCCAAAATAAATCTCTCCACGAACGCCTTATTACCCGCATTAAAATTTTAGCGCGCCTCGATATAGCTGAACAACGCATTCCGCAAGACGGTCGAATTTGTATTGGTCTAACATTAAATCAAGCCAACATCCATTGTCGCGTTTCCTGCCTGCCAACCCTCTACGGCGAAAAAATTGTCATTCGTATATTGCCTAGTAATCTCGCTGATCTGGCACTTGATCAACTGGGTCTATTGCCGCAACAACTGGCTATTGCGCAACTAGCAATTGAAAAACCACACGGCTTGATTTTAGTTTGCGGTCCTACCGGCAGCGGTAAAACTCGTACCCTCTATACTTTTTTACAGCATCTGAATCACCTGCATAGTAATTTATGCTCGATCGAAGACCCCATTGAAATTCATCTGGCAGGCGTCAATCAGGTCGCCTATCAACCTAAGGCAGGTCTTGATTTTCCGACTATTATGCGAGCCTTGTTACGGCAGGATCCTGACGTCATGATGATTGGTGAAATTCGTGATCAAGCGACAGCTGAACTGACCATTCAAGCAGCACAAACTGGCCACTTGGTCTTAAGTACATTACATACTCAAGATGCCCTAGGCGCAATTGATCGACTACAGCATTTGGGCATTAACTCTGAAGCGCTGAGTAGTTGTTTGCATTGTCTTAGTGCCCAGCGTTTAGTGCGCCGTATTTGTAGCGCGTGTCACAATCGTGGAAATAGTTGTGACTTATGCTTGGGCAATGGCTTCTTTGGGCGCCTTGGCATTCATGAGGTCATTCCGTTTTCAGGAGAGCTCGCGCAAGCGTATTGTGATGGCGCTAGCACCCAGCAATTACGCCAACGGGCAAAGGGGTTGGGTTATCTCAACCTCCTAGCGGCCGGCTTATTACAAGTGAAGCATGGCTACATTAGTGAAGCTGAGTTGTATCGCCAGATTCAATAACTTGCTACCCACTTATGTCATTTACTTTATTACGTCGATGCTTTTTAATCCCCGATTGCTTGCGCAAGCCATTTAGCTTACGTGATCAATGCCATTTTGCAAGTCAACTTGCCACCCTCTTAAATGCAGGCCTACCCTTACTACATGCCTTAATTTTATTGCGCCAATCTGCCCCAGCGCATTGGCACCCCTTTCTTCTTCAGCTAGAAACCCAATTGCGGCAAGGGAATGCCTTTTCTGCCTGCCTACGCCAAGCACTGTACCCACTCGACCATAGTTTTATTGGCTTAGTTGAAGTTAGCGAACGCTCGGGACAATTAAGTCAGGCGCTTGACTCCATTGCGACGAAGCTTACGACCCAAATGGAATTACGCCAGCAAATTCAACAGGCTCTGGCTTACCCATGCATTACTGTGGCTTCAGCCCTTTTTTTATTTTTGGTCATGGCTTTTTGGGTTATTCCTATTTTTCGCGACGTTTTCGCCCAATTTCAAGCCGAGCTTCCTTGGGCAACACAGGCTTTGCTCTATAGTACTTCTGTCTTGCGGCGCTATTTTTTAACAATTTTGCTCCTCTTGAGCGCACTCATTTTTTTGTGGATAGTTGCTTGGCACCGTTTACCTCGCTTACAGAATTACTGCGATCGCATGTGGTTGAGAATTCCCCTGCTCGGTGAGCTGCTGCGACTTTCGGCGCTCTCTTTTTGGTGCCGCACTTTAGGTCATTTATTAAGTGCTGAAATTCCTTTGCTGGATGCGCTCCGCATTACAGCACGCTCATCTAATCATTGGCTCACTCATGACCTTAGCGCCAATATATTTACTTTGCTGGCGCAAGGTTGGCCACTGGGCGAGGCAATCTTAAGAGCCGACTCCCACTATCGGTATTTTGATCGTCAGACCTGGCAAATAATTTGTATTGGCTCAGAAAGCGGTGCGCTACCAGCAATGCTGCTTAACCGCGCAAGCACTTTATCTCAGCAATTAAATCAACAACTAAAATTATTCAGTCGCAATCTAGAACCTGTTTTAATTGCTTTAGTTGGCTTGTTGATTGGAGGCTTAGTGCTGATCTTATATTTACCCATTTTTAATTTAGGACAAATCGTCTAACTATGCCACTCGATCAACCCCTGCAAGTGTTAGCTAGCAGTATCTTAACCTTGACCTTATTGGTGTTAGCGCTAATTGATTTTCGTACTTTTCGATTGCCTGATCTCATTACTTTACCCCTGATGATGGCGGGCTTAGGATTTAATTACTTTTATCAGCCAGGTTTTACTTCGTTTGACAGTGCTTTAGTCGGCGTAGTCCTGGGTTTTGGCTTTCTTTGGGGCGTGAATTTACTTTATCGCTTACTAAAAAAACAAGATGGTATTGGTCTCGGTGATGCAAAATTGCTTGCCGCGCTAGGGGCGTGGCTAGGCTGGCAAGCCCTCCCTGATATTCTGCTATTGGCCGCCCTGATGGGCCTAGTTGGTGGCTGGATTTGGTTGCGTTGGCAACGACTAGCGACTTCGCAAGCATTTCCATTTGGCCCTTTTTTAGCCTTTGCTGGCATCATTGCACTGTTATGGCCCAATTTTCTTCTACTTCCCAGTCGCCTCCTCTCGACCTGAGTTTTTTCAAAGGTAAGATTCCATTAGTCGGTCTAACTGGCGGAATTGGCGCGGGTAAATCTGCCATTGCTTTACATTTAGCTGAGCTAGGCGCAAGTATTATCGATAGCGATCAAATTGCCCACCTCATTACAGGCCCAAATGGCGCGGCCATCGAGGCAATCCGCCAAACCTTTGGCGCAAGCTATCTCTTGGATTCGGGCGCCTTAAATCGCAGCAAAATGCGTCAGCTGATATTTGCCGAGCCCCAAGCTAAATTGCAACTAGAGGCCATAACCCACCCCCTCATTCGCGAGGAAACCTTGCGGCAAGCCCAAAGACAAATGGATGATGGGGCTGATTATCTAGTTTTTGTTGTACCCCTTTTAATTGAATCAGGGCTGTGGCTAGCGCATTTAAATCATCTGGTAGTGGTTGACTGCTCCCCTGAAAATCAGATCATGCGCGTGATGCAACGTAGTCAGCTCAAGCGGGCTGAGGTGGAGCAAATCATGCAGTCCCAAGTAACTAGGGAAGCAAGACTTATTCATGCTGATACGATTATCAATAATGATGGTGATTTAGCCCTAGCCTTACAGCAAACGTCTGAGCTACATCAGCGACTCACGCGTAGGTAATGCCCTTTTTCAGGGTTTTTTGCCTATTGATGCCACTTCAGCATAGAATAAAGCCCTGTGATTGTCTATGAATATCCCTTTAATGAGCTGGTTCGAAGCATGCTTCGGCTGGAATACCTTTTCTTTCGTTTTAATCACTTTTTTAAGTCTGATGACCCTGAACTACATCACAACGGTATTGCCACTTTATTTGAGTTAGGCGATATTGGCGCACGCGGGGATATTAAATCACTCTTACTGAAAGAGTTTGAACGGCAAAAATATACTTTGCACGGCTTAAAGAATTCGAAGCGGGTTGATCAAGAAACCTTAAACCTCACGCTTCATGAAATTGAAAAAGCCGCCGAACAAATTAATCAATCTCTTGGTAAACCCAATGCCATCATTACCGACAGTGAATGGCTTAACTCGATTCGCAATCGCTTAAATATTCCTGGCGGAACGAGTCCGATTGATTTGCCCAGTTATCATGCTTGGAAAAATAGTTCTGCAAATCAACGACGGGAAACTTTACAAAAATATATTGCCCCTCTTTTACCTTGGCAAGCGGCTTGTCAATTATTTTTACGTTTATTGCGTGAGTCGGGCGAGGCATATGAAGTGGTAGCCTACCAAGGTGCGTTTCAGCAAGCTCCTGCAGGAAAAATTTTTCATCTGATGCGCATTGGCGTTGAGGATGACACGCTGTTTGCTGAAATTAGCGCTAATAAATATCTACTTTCAATTCGTTTTCTAAAAACTGAGCGTGAATCAAAGCCACAAACTTGTATCGACGATATCCCTTTTAAGCTAACTCTTTGTCAATTTTAGGGTTTAGTTTTATAGAGCTGCCTTTAAAAAGCTAAATTCCAGCATGGCTTTTGATTATTTTGCCAAATGTTGGCGCAAGTGCTCTAGCATTGGCCAAGCGGCAGGTAATAAAGGGCTCACCTGCGGCTTAGGATGACTCAATAATTCCCATGATAGGTTTTGGCCCTCGCAGCCCTTTGGGGTTCCGCGCCACTGGCGAATAATGCTAACGTGCAAACGGACATGCGCATGAGTATATGCATGGTCAAGCACCATCAGCTCTTCACCCGCTTCTATTTGAATGCCAAGCTCCTCTTGTAGCTCGCGCTGAAGCGCAATAAAAACCGTTTCCCCGGCTTCAATTTTCCCGCCTGGTACCTCCCAATATCCAGCATATGGTTTTCCTGGTGGGCGCTGACCTAATAAATATCGGCCTTCGGTATTAAGCAAAATGCCTGCCGCTACTTCAACTATCGGCCTTGCCATGGTCGTACTATCAGACACGATTACCCGCATAAAACTTCGCAAACTGCCAGGCTACTCGGCCTGAACGCGAGCCACGCTCTAAAGCCCAAACTAATGCTTCCGGTCTAGCACTCTCAATCTCAGCGGTACTAACCCCAAAATGCTGTAACCAATGCGCCACGATAGCTAAATACTCGTCTTGTTTAGGCGGATAAAAAGATAGCCACAAACCAAAGCGTTCAGATAAAGAAATTTTTTCCTCTACTACTTCACCCGGATGAATTTCGCCTTCATCTGAATATGCATAGCTTTGGTTATCCTTCATATACTCAGGCAATAAATGGCGTCGATTAGAAGTTGCATAGATTAAAATATTATCAACTTGTGCCGAGACCGATCCATCTAAGGCAGATTTCATTGCCTTGTACCCCGTCTCGCCTTCATCAAACGATAAGTCGTCGCAAAAAATCACAAATCGTTCTGGCCGTTCTGCTAATAAATCAGTAATGTCAGCCAAATCAGCTAAGTATTCTTTATCTACTTCGACTAAGCGTAAACCTTGCTCTGCAAATTCATGTAAACAAGCCTTAATTAAAGATGATTTACCTGTGCCACGTGCACCTGTTAGTAAAATATTATTGGCTGGTTTTTTTTCTATAAATTGGCGGGTATTGTCGCGGATGGCATCACGCTGCCGATCAATATGTTGCAGATCTGCAAACGTAATATCAGAAATGTGCTTCACTGGCTGTAAATAGCCAATGCTGCCAAAAATACTATCTCGTCTACGCCAGCGAAATGCCCGTGCTGTCTGCCAATCACTTGGCGTAATGGGTCGCGGTAAAAATGTTTCTAAATGAGTCAATAGCCGATCAAGTTTGTCATTCATCAGTTTGCCTAGAAGTTAGTCTTAAGAGCGATAGTCGGCATTAATGGAAACATAATCATGCGATAGGTCGCAGGTCCAAATAGTTTGTGTCGCAGCTCCACGTCCTAAATCAATTTTTACATTAATTTCAGCCGCTTGCATTACCGCTTGCCCATCTGACTCTATATAGCTAGGGTTGCGTCCACCATTTTTGGCTACCCAAACGTTGCCCAGCCAAAGCTGTACCTGATTAACATCGAGGTCTGTAATGCCCGCATAACCAATTGCTGCCAGGATACGGCCTAAATTAGGATCACTAGCAAAAAAAGCTGTTTTCACTAAGGGGGAGTGGGCCACTGCCTTGGCAACCAAGCGGCATTCTTGAGCTGTTTTGCCGCCTTCCACCGTAATAGTGATGAATTTAGTGGCGCCTTCACCATCACGCACAATCATTTGTGCCAATTGCTTTGCTAAACCGATAAGGCCCTCGCGGATTGGTTTATACAGGGAGTCATTTTGACTTTGCACGGTAAGGGCAGATTGACCAGTAGCAACGACGATAAAGGCATCATTAGTCGAGGTATCGCCATCAATCGTAATCGCATTAAACGACAGGTCTGCAACTTCGCGGATTAATTCCTGTAATAAACCCGGCGCAAAGGCTACATCGGTAGCAATAAAGCCGAGCATGGTAGCCATATTAGGATGAATCATGCCTGCACCCTTACAAATACCAGTCATGCTGACTTTACCCTGCGGCGTCTCAAGTATGACTGATGCTCCCTTGGGCTGTGTGTCGGTTGTCATGATTGCTTCAGCTGCCGCAAACCAATGGTCTTCGTCTAAATTCGCGATTGCCCTAGGTAGCGCAGCAATTATTTTTTCGATGGGTAAGGGCTCTAATATCACTCCCGTTGAAAAAGGTAAAACTTGTTCAGGTTCTAGCTTTAAGTCATGCGCTAAAGCAGCACAAGTTTGGAGGGCATTTTGTAAACCAGTCTCGCCAGTCCCGGCATTTGCATTCCCGGTATTGACTATCAGAGCCTGAATTTTTTTACTCACGGTTTGTGTCTGTAGATGGCTGATACAAACCTGAACAGGTGCAGCACAAAACCGATTTTGCGTAAAAACACCAGCTACTTCTGCACTAGATACAAAAGTCATTAGCAAGATGTCTTTACGATTGGCTTTTTTGATACCTGCCTCAGCAGTACCAAGCTTAAAGCCCGCAATTGGTATTAATTCATTTGGAATAGGTAACGGTAAATTAACCGGCATAACTCAATTGATTAGCTCAGCGCGCCGTGACACAGCTTATATTTTTTGCCACTACCGCATGGACAAGGATCATTTCTACCGACCTTAGGGCCAGCTTTAATAGGCGCAACAACTGGTTTGGTTGATGGCACTGCTGAGTCAGTTGATTCTGGAGCCGTTCCCATTAAGTCGGGGCCAGCTTCAGCATGCTGATACTGCACATCGGTAAGATTCGTAATTCCCTCATTGATAGTCTCTGCAGCCTGCTCAAGTTCATCGGCGCTACGAATTTGTACGGTCATAATCGTTTTAATGACATCAGCCTTGATGACATCCAGCAATTCGGCATATAACTCAAATGCCTCACGACGATATTCTTGTTTAGGATCTTTTTGAGCATAGCCGCGTAAATGAATGCCTTGACGTAAATGATCAAGTGCGGCTAAATGCTCGCGCCAATGGCTATCCAAGCTAAACAAAGTCACTGAACGCTCAAAGCTAGCGAAAGACTCTCGGCCTGATAAATCCACTTTAGCGTCATAAGTGGCAATTGCCGCTTGTATCACATGCTCGACAACCGCTTCATCATCAACTGTGTCGGCACCGTCAACCCATTGAAGTAGCTCGACTTTTAGACCCCAATCGTTCGCCAGCACATTTTCTAAGCCCTGTAAATCCCATTGCTCTTCCATTGATTCAAGGGGTACATAAGTACGACAAAGACCTTGCAAAACATCTTCTCGTAAATTTGCAATGAGTTCGCCAATATCTTGAGATTCGAGAATTTGATTTCTCAGGCGATAGGTTTCTTTACGCTGATCATTTGCCACATCATCGTATTGCAAGAGTTGTTTACGAATATCAAAATTTCGCCCTTCTACTTTGCGTTGGGCAGATTCAATTGAACGCGTCACCATACCCGCCTCAATCGGCTCACCATCAGGCATCTTTAAGCGCTCCATGACTGAACGCAAACGATCACCAGCAAAAATACGTAACAGGGGATCGTCTAGAGAAAGATAGAAGCGGGAAGAGCCTGGATCACCTTGACGCCCGGAACGGCCTCTTAACTGATTATCAATTCGTCGACTTTCATGCCGCTCGGTACCAATAATATGCAAACCACCGTGCTGAATAACTTGATCATGGAGGCCTTGCCACTCATCGCGTAATTGCTGAATCTTCGCGTTATCTGTAGTCACTAATGCCGCTTGTTTTTCAACATTACCGCCCAAAACAATATCGGTACCACGTCCCGCCATATTGGTGGCAATCGTAATCATTTTTGGTCGTCCTGCTTGGGCAATAATTTCTGCTTCACGAGCATGCTGCTTTGCATTAAGTACTTGATGCGGCAGTTGAAGACGATCTAACATGGACGCAATTAATTCTGAATTTTCAATCGAGGTCGTGCCAACTAAGACGGGTTGTCCGCTTTGATAGCAAGCCTGAATATCTTTAACCACAGCATCGTAGCGCTCGCGTGAAGTTTTATAGATTTGATCTTGGCGATCGGTTCTTTGACTTAAACGGTTTGGCGGAATCACCACAGTTTCTAAATTATAAATTTCCTTAAATTCATAGGCTTCAGTATCGGCCGTTCCGGTCATACCGGCAAGCTTGCCATACATGCGGAAATAATTTTGAAAGGTAATGGTTGCTAAAGTTTGATTCTCATTTTGAATGGCTACACCCTCTTTAGCCTCAACTGCCTGATGAAGGCCGTCAGACCAACGCCGTCCTTGCATTAAGCGCCCAGTAAATTCATCGACGATGATGACTTCCTGATTTTGTACGACGTAGTGTTGGTCGCGGTTATAAAGTGAATGCGCTCGTAAGGCAGCATACACATGATGCATTAAGGTAATATTTTGTGGGGCGTATAGAGAATCACCCGCTTTCAGCGCGCCCAGTTGCACCAGTACATTTTCGGCCTTTTCATGGCCCATTTCGGTGAGATACACTTGTTGCGATTTTTCATCTACCCAATAATCGCCAGCCTTTTCAACTCCAGTGCCATCGGCTTTTTCTTCGCCGATTTGCCGCTCTAAATACGACGGCAAGGCATTAATAAGTAGGTATAAATCGGTATGATCTTCAGCCTGCCCAGAGATAATAAGCGGGGTACGGGCCTCATCAATTAAGATCGAATCGACTTCATCAACAATGGCATACGCTAAACCACGCTGCACTCGTTGACCCACATCTTGCACCATGTTGTCACGTAAATAATCAAAACCAAATTCGTTATTGGTACCGTAAGTAATATCGGCAGCATAGGCTTCTTGCTTAGTAGCGTGATCCATCTGTGATAAATTCACCCCCACCTGCAAACCTAAGAAGTTATAAAGGGTCGCCATCCACTCTGCGTCACGCTGGGCTAAATAATCATTTACCGTAACAACGTGAACCCCTTTTCCGGTTAGGGAATTTAAGTAAACGGGTAGAGTTGCAGTTAGGGTTTTGCCTTCGCCAGTACCCATTTCGGCAATTTTGCCTTGGTGCAAAGCAAAACCCCCCATAAGCTGAGCATCGAAATGCCGCATTTTCATGACTCGGCAACTTGCTTCACGCACGACAGCAAAAGCTTCTGCAGCGAGATCTTCCAGCGCCTCACCGGCGCTTAAGCGAGCTTTAAATTCAGCAGTTTTTGCCTGCAGGCTAGTATCATCCAAAGCCTGCATGGCAGGTTCAAATGCGTTGATCTTGGCAACAATCTTGCGATATTGCTTTAAAAGGCGGTCATTACGACTTCCGACCAGCGTTTTGATGAGACCGATTACCATGGAATATTGAGGAAAATTAAGCCCTTGAGTTTATCACCCACCACACCTTTTAACCATGAATACCATCAGCAATGAATTTTGACCCTAAAAATAGCACAAATAAGCTGGCAAAGGATTGCTTAGATTGGCTGCGCAGCCAAAATGGATTAAGTGGGGTTATGGCCCGCGCAGAGGAGTTGGCCAAACTAAAAAGCGTGCTGAAACTGGCGCTATCCTCTCTCAACCTAGCTCATTTTAGTGATCGCATTGAGCCCACTTGGCGCACTTCACCCCAAGAGGAACTGCTTTTAATTGTGCCCAATGCCGCGCTCGCTACCAGACTCGAACAAGTGCTTCCCAGCCTCTCTATTGAACTAGCTCGGCATCATTATCGCTGTCAAAATATTAGAGTACGCTTAGCACCTAGTCAAAGGAAGTCGCAGGGTGCAAGTTTACGCGTGAGGCCCAAACCCAAGCCAGCTGAAGGGCTGAATGCGGTGGCGCGCTTAGCCTGGTTAAATTTATTAAACCGCTTACCCCCCGACTCAAAGTTGCGCCACTCGATTGAGCGCCTACTTGCTGCACGACCTAAATAAAGAGGGGTTGAGATTCGTGTAAATAGGCTGCTGGAGCCTTGCTTTTCGAGATTGTAGTAATTTCGTAAGCACTTGGGTCGGCTAGTAATTGCCGTAATAAGGCATTATTTAAAGCGTGACCTGACTTCTCGGCAACATAAGCGCCAACGATGGGATGCCCTACCAAATATAAATCACCAATGGCATCTAAGATTTTATGGCGCACAAATTCATCTTCATAACGCAATTCTTCATTATTCAGAATGCGATGCTCATCCAAGACGATGGCATTATCTAAACTACCCCCACGCGCTAAACCAATTTCTCGCAAAGCCTCTACTTCATGGGCAAACCCAAAAGTGCGTGCGCGGCCAATTTCACTGCGGTAAGCTTGTTCAGCAAAATCAATCGAGAAATGTTGGCCTGTTTTATCTAAAGCGGGATGCTTAAAATCAATGGTGAAATCAAGCTTAAAACCCGCAAAGGGTTCGAGTCTTGCTAACTTATCGCCCTCGCGCACCTCAACTGGTTTTTTAATTACCATAAATTGTCTTGGTGCGGCTTGCTCAATAATGCCTGCTGACTCAATTAAAAATAAGAATGAAGCAGCACTGCCATCCATAATAGGCACTTCTTCGCAATCGAGCTCGATTATTAAATTATCCAAACCGAGCCCTGCGCAGGCAGAAAGCAGATGCTCAACGGTAGAAACACGCACACCGTTTTTTTGGATGACTGACGCTAGGCGCGTATCGCACACCGCTAATGCGTGTGCTGGAATTTGCAGGGGCTCTGGTAAATCAACCCGGACAAACTGAATGCCTGAGTTGATTGGCCCCGGCTTAATGGTAAGGGTTGACTTGCGCCCTGAATGCAAGCCAATGCCGACGGTTTTGACCGCTGCGGCAATGGTTTTTTGCTTCAACATGTAATTTGAATAAATGAAAAAGGGTTAGATTAAAGCTGTTGCAAAATCGATTTAGCATCGCTGAAATCAAATTTACCCGGCTCTTCAACCACTAGATGCTTGACCATACCATTGTCAACCACCATGGCATACCGTTGCGAACGTACGCCTAGACCGCGCTTAGTCAAATCGAATTCCAAACCCAGTTTTTGGGTCAATTCTGCGCTGCCATCACCTAGCATGCGCACTTTATTACCTACTTTTAGATCTCGGCCCCAAGCCCCCATTACAAATGGATCATTTACCGACACACACCAAATCTCATCAACGCCTTTAGCTTTTATAGCGTCAAATTGCTCAATATAACCAGGGACATGCTGGGCTGAACAGGTCGGTGTAAATGCGCCAGGCAAGCCAAAAATAACAATTTTTTTACCTGCCGTTAATTTGTCAACCTCAAAGGCATTAGGCCCAATAGCACAGCCTTCAGATGCCTCATTTAAAAATTCATAGAGGGTGGCATTCGGTAAATTCTGGCCAACTGCAATCATGGTTTCTCCAATAAGTTAATTAAATAGGATACCAACGCCAGCAAAGGATTCGTCGTCCGGAGGCGCTGCGCGTTGGTGCTTTTCAATTTCCTATTGTATTGACCATTTACTTAATCGGCTTGTTTACGTAAAAAAGCCGGAATTTCATAGTAATCCGTCCCTTTATCGAGCATTGTTTTCGCCTGTGGCGAGCTATCAGCCCCTAAGGTAGGTGCAGTTCCGCCAGCGCGGGCATTACGAAAAACACTGGGTCGATCGAGTTCACCATAATCAACGCCTCGACCAGTCGACCCCAGAGCCCCAGACGCATGAGGATTCCCAAGTGAATTGGCATTACTCAGGTCTGGACTAGCAAAACTTGTGCTTGATGCCTCCATACCAACCTTGCTCATGGCTGCAGAAGCGCTCGTTGGGGCAAAACTATTCAGATCGGTGATCGCTGGCATGGCATCATGCGTACCCGTTGCTTGGCGCCAAATGACTTCAGGCTGATTATGAGCGCGTGCTTGCGGATGATTTAGGCCAGTTGCAACCACCGTTACCCGTAAGGCATCACCCAAGCTATCGTCATACACAGTACCAAAAATGACGGTGGCATCATCTGCTGCATAGCCGCGAATCGCAGCCATGACTTCGCGGGTTTCAGATAATTTTAAAGAATGGCTCGCTGTAATGTTCACGAGCACACCCCGTGCACCTGATAGATCGACACCTTCTAGTAATGGAGAGGCAACTGCCGCTTCTGCCGCTAAGCGCGCGCGATCCATGCCAGAGACGGTGGCAGTGCCCATCATGGCTTTACCTTGCTCACCCATTACAGTTTTGACATCTTCAAAGTCGACATTGATGAGACCTTGCACATTAATAATTTCCGCAATACCGGAAACGGCATTGTGCAAAACATCATCGGCACAGGCAAAGGCTTTATCAAATTCAGCGTCTTCGCCCATGACTTCAAATAATTTCTCATTCAAAACCACAATCAAAGAATCGACATATTGCTCTAATTCAAAAGCCCCATCTTCCGCCACCTTCAGGCGCTTTACGCCCTCAAAATCAAATGGTTTGCTGATGACACCAACGGTCAAAATGCCCATTTCTTTGGCTACCTGCGCAACAATCGGCGCTGCTCCCGTGCCTGTACCTCCCCCCATTCCAGCAGTGATGAAAACCATATGCGCACCTTGTAAAGCGTCGGCAATACGTGCTCGTGCCTCTTCGGCTGAAGCTGCGCCAATCTCTGGTTTCGCGCCGGCTCCTAAACCACTCGAGCCTAATTGCAAATTCAATTTTGCCTCTGACCGCTGCAATGCACCTGCATCGGTATTCATGCAAATGAATTCGACCCCGTCGACACCGCGACGAATCATATGCTGGATAGCATTGCCACCAGCGCCTCCGATACCAACCACTTTAATAATGGTCTTCCCGGCTACTTCTTGTTCTACCATTTCAAATTCCATAAATCCTCCTTAGTGTGACATTGACGACGATGAAAAAAACTAAAAATTTCCTGTAAACCATTCCTTGAGGCGCGAAACAACGCCTTCAAAGGTTCCTGAATCGGCTATCCGCCGACCTCGCAATAATTGGGCCTGTCCCTCAAGCAAAAGACCAATGCTGGTTGAAAAACGTGGGCTGCGTAAGACTTCATGTAAATGGCCGCGATATTCAGGCACACCAATACGTGCTGGGCGCAAAAAAACTTGCTCGGCTAACTCAACCATGCCGGGCATTAAGGCCGATCCGCCTGTCAAAACAATGCCTGACGCAACCAACTCTTCATAACCCGATTCACGCATCACATCGCGCACTAAGATAAATAACTCTTCAACCCGCGGCTCGATCACTGCAGCCAAAGCTTGTTTTGACATGGGCCTTGGCTCACGATCACCTACACCTGCAACCTCGATCATGATGTTGGGGTCTGCCATTTCTTGCCGCGCAATGCCATGTTGAATTTTTAAATCTTCCGCCTCTAAAGTGGGTGTCCGCAAGGCCATCGCAATATCATTCGTAATTTGATCGCCGGCGATGGGTATTACTGCGGTATGTCGAATCGAACCTTGACAATAAATCGCAATATCAGTAGTACCACCACCAATATCAATTAAAGCCACACCCAATTCTTTCTCGTCTTCGGTCAACACAGCTAAGCTTGATGCCAAGGGTTGTAAAATTAAATCATTCACCTCAAGCCCGCAACGGCGTACACACTTCACAATATTTTGTGCTGCGCTAACTGCGCCCGTCACTATATGCACTTGAACTTCTAGCCGCAAGCCACTCATACCAATGGGTTCGCGCACATCTTCTTGGCCATCAATGATGAATTCTTGTACTAAGATATGTAAAATTTGTTGATCGGTGGGAATATTAATTGCTTTAGCGGTCTCTAAAACTCGCTCTACATCACTTGGGCCAACCTCCTTATCGCGAATGGCGACCATGCCACTAGAATTAAAGCTCACAATATGATTACCCGCGATACCTGTAAAGACTTGAACAATGCGGCGATCAGCCATCACTTCTGCTTCTTCTAGGGCCTTTTGAATTGATAGCACCGTTGCCTCAATATTGACTACGACACCTTTTTTTAAGCCTTTTGAAGTGGTTTGCCCCACGCCAACAACATTAAAATTACCGTCGGGTGTTAGTTCAGCCACTAAAGCTACCACTTTCGAGGTTCCAATATCTAGGCCGACCAACAGATCGCGATTGTCCTTACTCATTTAGTGCTTATCCTTTTTGAATTATTTGCTGCCATATGCACTGCGAAACCGTTGCCATAACGCAAGTCAACGGCATCAATTTGGGTTGGCCACTTTGCTTGAACCTGAGGCCAATATTTTATTAACCGCGCAACCCGTTCAGTAGTTAAATGTTGACTCATATTCTCTTCGTCGCGACCAAACTCCACTCGTAGACCATTCGTCAGCTTCACACTCCAGGCATATCGCTCAGTCAGATTGAGTGTGCTTACCTTGACATCCCAAGGCTTAAACCAGTCATTGGCTTTTTGATAGAGACGCACTACTTCTTTACCGCTACCTTCGGGCCCGCTAAAACTGATCAAAACTACTCCCTCGTCTACCTCGGCTACGTTGCCATTAAATACTTCGCCTGCCGCATTAATTAATTTTTGGCCTTCAGTACTATTCCAAGTACCAAGGGGTATTTGCTCTTCAATGCCAATAACCAAGCCATTAGGCCAAGAACGTCTCACGCTAGCCCGGCGTACCCAAGGCATTTCCTCAAAGGAGCGCTTTACATCCTCTAGCCGCACACTAAAAAAATTACCTTGCACTTTTTCTAAGATTTGATTTTTCACAATCGGTAAATTAATATGCTTTAACGCTTGACTACCGACGGGCTCAATTTGAATTTGTTGCAGAGTGAATATCGGGCGCTGACTTAACCACACCAATAAACCTATCACCATCAGCACGACAAAGCTACGGATAAGCCATTTAGTTAGGTACTGCATGCGCTGGGCATTGTTCCATAACGGCGCCATCACAAAGCTTGTAATACCAGTTAAACGAGATAAAAATTGACTCATGATTGACTTAAAATCCAGAGCACTAAATCGCTATATGAAACGCCAGCTGCTTTTGCTGCCATTGGCACAAGTGAATGCGAAGTCATGCCAGGCGAAGTATTCATCTCAAGTAAATACGGCTGTCTAGTGCTCTCATCAATCATGATGTCAGCCCGCCCCCAAGTTTTGCATCCTAATACGCGATACGCATCGAGGGCTAATCTTTGTACGGCTTGATTTAGTTTTTCATCGAGTTCTGTAGGGCATAAATATTGGGTTTCATTAGAGAAGTATTTGTGATGGAAATCGTAATTAGCATTGGGTGGAATAATCTGAATTACTGGTAAGGCTTCGGCAGTTTCACCTTCACCTACAAGTGGGCAGGTAAGCTCAGGACCAATAATGCAAGATTCGGCCATGACTTTTTTATCTAAGCTAAGCGCTAGAGCATATGCATCTGGTAATTGCTCAAGCGCTTGCACTTTGGTCAAGCCTAAAGAAGATCCTTCATGCGCAGGTTTAACGATGAGTGGGAGCCCTAGGTTTTGCACGACCGCAGACCAATCGCTGCTTGCGCTAAGCAGTTCAAATTGTGGCGTAGCTAAACCACTACTCATCCAAATACGCTTTGTAGCAATTTTATCGATCGCTAACGCAGAAGCTAGCACGCCACTACCTGTATAAGGAATATTGAGTAGTTCAAGTAAGCCTTGAATGGTGCCATCTTCCCCAAAGCGGCCATGTAAAGCAATAAAGACGCGATCAAAATGGGCCGTAGCTATTTCAGTGAGCTTACGTAGGCCGGTGTCAAATGCATGTGCATCAACCCCTTTTGCGCGTAAGGCCTCTAAAACTCCATTGCCAGATAGCAAGGAAATTTCTCGCTCGCCTGAACGACCGCCTAATAAAACACCCACCTTACCTAATGACTGAGGGTTCAAAGTACTGAGATCGCGTGCTACCCGCTCACCCCATGTGCTCTTGGCTAAGATTGAATTAGCCATGGTGCGCCTCACTTAACAAGTGCGGTAAGCTGGCAATTGATCCTGCCCCCATCGTGATCAAGACATCATTGGCGCGCAGGACTGTTTTTAAAACTGTTGGTATTTCAGCAACCTGGGAAACAAATACTGCTGCGTTTTGGCTTAAGCCATTTTTATTATCTAAACGCTCTTTAGCAATCGTTGCCAGCAGCAAGCTTTTACCATCAGCACCCGCTATTCGCGCTTCGCCCGCGGGATAAATTTCCGTTAACACCAGCGCATCAAAACTACGCAAAACTGCCACAAAATCGCCAAAGCAATCGCGCGTGCGAGTATATCGGTGAGGCTGAAATGCCAGCACCAAACGGCGGCCCGGAAAAGCGCCTCGAGCGGCTTCTAGTGTGGCCGCCATTTCTACTGGGTGATGACCATAGTCATCAATTAATGTGTAGCTACCCCCCGCATCTAAAGGAATTTCACCGTAACGCTGGAACCGCCGACCAACACCACTAAATTGCGCTAACGCGACTTGTATTGCCTGGTCGCTGACACCTAATTCGGTGGCAATGGCAATCGCCGCCAAGGCATTGCGCACATTATGCAAGCCGGGTAAATTCAGCGTAATTTGCAAGGGTCCTGGCTTTACGCCATGACGCCTAACTGTCCGCCGCTCAACCCTAAAATGCATTACCGTACCATCAGCTTTAATTTCACTCGCGCGAATATCGGCATCGGCCGCAATGCCGTAGCGTAAGACGGGCTGTGATACAAACGGAATAATGTCGCGCACATTAAGGTCATCGACGCATAAAACGGCCACACCATAAAATGGCATGCGCTGCGTAAATTGCACGAAGGCCTGTTTTAATCGCGCCATATCATGCTTATACGTGTCCATGTGATCAGCATCGATATTTGTAATCACTTCCATAGCTGGAAATAATTGCAAGAAAGAAGCATCTGACTCGTCTGCCTCAACCACAATAAAGTCGCCTTGCCCCAAACGTGCATTAGCGCCGGCTGAATTCAGCTTTCCCCCAATCACAAAAGTCGGATCAAGCCCGCCCTCTGCTAGTACAGAGGCTACTAAACTAGTGGTAGTAGTTTTGCCATGCGTGCCCGCAATTGCAATGCCTTGTTTTAAGCGCATTAATTCACCCAACATCACCGCTCGTTGAATGACGGGAATTTTTGCTGCACGCGCTGCTAACACTTCGGGATTATTGCCAGCCACCGCGGTTGAAATAACGACCGCTTCTGCCGTGCCGATATTTTCAGCTGCATGACCTAGATGAATTACCGCACCTAGTTCTGCAAGGCGCTTAGTGACTGCTCCTGCAGCCAAATCTGAGCCCGAAACTTGATAGCCTAAGTTCAATAGTACTTCAGCAATGCCGCTCATACCGGCTCCACCAATGCCAACAAAGTGTATTTGTTGCACAATATGTTTCAAGCTGGCACCCCCGCTACTGCCTTACAGATCGTAGCAAGCTGTTCAGTTGCATTGGGTTTAGCAAGCGCATAAGAACGTTCAGCCATTGCTTGTAATTCTGGGCGTGTCCAAGCTTGAATTTGGCGTGCTAAATCAGGTGCATTAAATTGGGTTTGAGGCCATAAAATTGCCGCAGCTGCAGTCGCTAAAAATTGTGCATTAGCTGTTTGATGGTCATCTATAGCAGCGGGGAAGGGCACTAAACAAGCCGCCACTCCAACCGCGGCTAACTCTGAAACAGTCATTGCACCAGCCCGACAAATTACTACATCGGCTTGGGCATATGCGTTTGCCATATTGGCAATAAAAGGCAATACTTCAGCCGCTACGCCATGCTCCTCATAACGTAAATTAAGTTCACTGTAATGCTTTTCGCCCGACTGATGAATCACTTTTGGACGCTGTGCAAAAGGTATTAAAGCCAAAGCTGCAGGCAACACTTTATTTAATGCTTGAGCACCTAAACTTCCGCCTACAACCAAAACATTCAGCGAGCCTTGCCGCTGGCCGTAACGTAGTTTAGGTTCAGCTATTTCGTTAAACTCGGCACGAATCGGATTTCCGACCCACTCCCCTTTTGCAAGCGTATGAGGAAAGCCGGTTAATACTTTATTTGCAACATGCCCTAAGAGGCGATTGGCACTTCCAGCTATGGCGTTAGATTCATGAATAATTAATGGTCTTTGCAATAAGAAACTCATTAAGCCGCCAGGAAAGCTGATGTAACCACCCATTCCTAATATCACGCTGGGCTTTAGACGCGCAATAATGCGCCAACTTTGCGCACAAGCACGTAATAAATTAAAGGGTAATAGTAATTTTGTTAACCACCCTTTGCCGCGTAAACCTCCAAATTGCACTGCCTCAAAACTAAAGCCGCGAGCAGTTACCAAGCCTTGTTCCATGCCTTTGGCATGACCTAACCAAGCTACTTGCCAGCCCCGACTGCGCAATAGCTCTGCCACTGCAAGACCTGGAAAAATATGGCCTCCCGTACCCCCTGCCATGACCAAGATGGAAGGTTTTGTCACAGCTTTCCCCCGCGCATTAAGATTCGATTTTCATAATCAATTTTGAGTAATAAGGCAAACGCCACCACATTCATCAAAATACCCGAGCCGCCATAACTAATTAAAGGCAATGTAAGTCCCTTGGTCGGTAATAGACCCAAATTCACACCCATATTGATAAAGGCCTGCCAGCCAATCCAAATGCCAACACCTTTAGCAGCTAAGCCGGCAAAACTCCGATCGAGTTGTAAGGCGGTGCGGCCAATTAAAAATGCGCGGCGCACGATCCAGTAGAACAAGAAAATGATGACCAGCACACCAACAAAACCCAATTCTTCGCCGATCACTGCCAAAATAAAATCCGTGTGCGCTTCTGGTAAGTAATTTAATTTTTCAACACTACCCCCCAAGCCAATTCCAAACCATTCACCGCGCCCAAATGCCATCAATGAATGGGTTAATTGGTATCCCTTATTTGCGGCATTTTCAACTTGCCATGGATCTAAAAAAGCCATGATTCTGCCGCGCCGAAATGGGGATAAAACAATAATGATGGCCGCGCTTAAAATACCAATCGTGATCAGTCCGCCAAATAATTTAGCGTTAATACCACCTAAAAATAAAATCCCAAAAGCGATTAGGGCGACCACTACAAAAGCGCCCATATCGGGTTCCCACATCAAAAGGGTGCCCACCATCGCGACCGCTAAACCCATGGGCACTAATCCCTTAACAAATGAATGTAAATATTCTTGGCGCCGGACGGTGTAACTAGCAGCAAAAATGAGTACGGCAAATTTCATTAACTCAGAGGGCTGAAAATTCATGAGACCTAGGGGAATCCAGCGTCTTGCGCCATTGACCCCTTTGCCAATACCTGGAATTAATACCGCGATTAAGAGCACTACAGTAAAAATAAAAATGCTTGGGGCCAACCGATCCCAAGTCTTCACGGGTACCCTAAAGACCCAAGCGCCTACTGCAAAGGCAATAGATAAAGAAATTAAGTGTCTAAATAAGAAAAAATTACTGCTGTAATTTGCGTATTTAGGGCTATCGGCTAATGTAATTGAAGCGGAATACACCATCACCAAGCCAATTAATGTTAATGACAAAACCGCCCAAACTAATAACTGGTCGTACTCCATCATGCGCGAGCGAGTTTGCTCAACCCCCGAGACAGCATCTTTTAGTCCGCTATGAAATTGATTAATGCCGCCGCGTGAAAAATTCCAAAACCGCATCAGAGTTAAGCGCTGGGCTAAGGATAATTTTTCTTTGACGCTCATACTGCAGCCCCAACGGGTTGATTGGTCGAATTAAATTGCATTTCTAGCTCAGTGACTGCAGACGCAAAAACCTCTGCTCGATGTCGATAGTCGCGAAATTGATCGAAGCTTGCACACGCTGGCGAGAGCAAGACAATATCGCCTAATTGGGCGCGTTGAGCAGCCAATTGGGTCGCCGCACTTAATGAATCGACCTGCACACAGTCGATGTCATTGCTCGCAAAGCTATCTTCAAGTACAGCACGGATGAGAGGCGCATCTTTACCGATCAGAATTAAACCCTTTACAAACCGTAAAATCGGTTCACGCAATGGACTAAAGTCTTGCCCTTTGCCGTCGCCACCAGCAATCAGCCAAATCTGTTTACTTGCTGTAGTTGCGCCAAGGCCATTGAGTGCAGCTACCGTTGCACCAACATTCGTGCCCTTACTATCATCAACATATTCAACACCCTCAATTACAGCCACACTTTGAACCCGATGCGGCTCACCCCGATATTCACGTAAGCCATGCAACAAGATATTCATCGGTAGCCCAGCACAGCGTGCTAAGGCGAGCGCAGCTAAGGCATTGAGCGCATTATGGCGACCGCGAATGCGGAGCGCATCCGCTGGAATTAAGCGCTTTAATCGTAACTCTGTCTGTTCAACGCCGCTGACTTTACGACGTCGTTTCGGCGTACTCTCTGGCTCTTCATCGATTTCAGCCCACACTAACCAATCGATCCCGCCTGCGCGCAAATCATGTTCAATACCAAACGCTCCAGGTTCAGTTGGGCAACCCACACCAAATGTAATCACACTCTGCCGAGTTTGTTCTTTTGGCAATCGAAGGTTTGATACCAAAGGATCATCGCGATTTAAAATACAAATACTATTGGTGCCAATGATTTTTGCCTTGGCCTGAACATAGGCCTGCATATCACCATGCCAATCCAAATGGTCTTGGGTAATATTGAGAATTGCTACTGCAGTGGCATTCAAACTCTCGGTATATTGCAACTGAAAGCTGGATAACTCAAGAACCCAAATTTCGGGCAAATCCAGTAGGGTATTGGCCTCATCAAGACAAGCACTTAACTTGCTTAAGGCTGCTGGACTAATGTTGCCAGCCATCGCTACTTTTTTTCCTGCGCGCTCACAAATTTGCTGAGTTAAAGCTGTGCTTGTAGTTTTTCCATTCGTACCCGTAATTGCTAGTACCGTAGGTTGATAACCAAACTCCAGCTGCAGCGCAGTTAAGGCACGCGCAAAAAATTCAATCTCACTCCATACTACTAGCGCATGACTATGCGCGTAACTCAAGATGGTTTTTAATGGCTCTTGTAAAGGTGATAAGCCTGGACTGATACCAATCACAGACACTCCAGCGCACATCACTGCTATTTGCTGTTCTAGCTCACCTGCTGTCCAATTACCCAAATATAACTGACCTAAGCCTTGTGTTTTTAATTCCTCAAGGGCAGCTTGCTGTTGATTTGATAGCAAAGCAGGAGCGCGTGTATCAGCTAAATCTACCGTGGCGCCATGCTGCAAACACCACTTGGCCATTGCTAAACCAGACTCACCCAGACCAAGTACTAAAAAGTGATTCGGCACAACTGAACCTTGTTCAGTCTTGATATTTAAAAAAGCTTGATTTAATCCTTGCATCATTTCCTGTTTTTCACCTTAACTTCAAACTCGATAATCCGACTAAAACTAATAAAATCGTAATAATCCAAAAGCGCACTACCACTTGGGTTTCACGCCAACCACTTAATTCAAAATGGTGATGTAGGGGAGCCATCTTAAAAATTCGTCGACCTTGGCCATATTTTTTCTTGGTGTACTTAAACCAGGCAACTTGCAACATGACTGAACACGTTTCCGCGACAAAAATTCCGCCCATGACAAATAAAACGATCTCTTGGCGCACAATGACGGCGATTGTGCCCAGCGCGCCACCCAAAGCTAACGCCCCGACATCGCCCATAAATACTTGGGCTGGGTGGGTGTTGTACCAAAGAAAAGCTAAGCCTGCACCCCCCATCGCGCCGCAAAAAATGAGTAATTCGCCAGCACCAGGAATGTATGGAAAGAGTAAATATTTAGCGTAAATAGCATTGCCCATGACATAGGCAAAAGCGCCTAATGCCGCCCCCACCAAAATGACTGGCATGATCACCAGTCCGTCTAAACCATCGGTTAAATTCACCGCATTACTACTACCCACAATGACGAGAAAACTTAAAATAATGAAGCCAAAAACGCCCAGTGGATAGCTCACCTCTTTCATAAAAGGTAAATATAAATTGGACTTAGCCGGTAGATCTAAAGTAAAGCCACTTTTAATCCAATCTAAAAATAGCTGAAGTACCTTTAGGTTATTCACCTCTGAAACTGAAAAAGCTAAATAGAGTGCCGCAAATAGGCCGATGCATGTTTGCCAAAAAAATTTCTCGCGCGATGACATGCCTTTAGGATCTTGCCTGGTTACCTTCCGATAATCATCAATCCAGCCAATCAGACCAAATCCAAAAGTGACGAGCAGCACAATCCAAATAAAGCGATTGCTTAAATCGGCCCACAACATACAGGAAATAAAAATGCCCAGTAAAATTAGTACTCCGCCCATCGTAGGCGTACCAGATTTTGCTAAATGGGATTGCGGTCCATCATTACGCACTGCTTGACCCATTTTTAAGGCGCTGAGTTTGCGAATTACCCAAGGTCCACACACTAAGCCAATTAATAGGGCAGTTAAGGTCGCGAGCACCGCCCTAAAAGTAATGTAATTAAAAACGCGGAAAGAGCCAAAATCGTCTTGTAACCATTGGGCCAACATTAGGAGCATGCTTTAGCCTCCTGTAACAAGGCTTGCACGACCCGTTCCATGCGCATAAATCGAGAACCCTTAACCAATATTTGTAAGTCAGCTCTTTCATCACGTAAAGCCAGTTGTTGATTTAAGGTATTGCAAAGATCTTCCATGTTTACAAAATGTTTGGCATGGGCTTCTAGTGCATTAAAACTACTAACGGCATAGGCACTTTGCTCGCCAATTGCAAATAAACGACTCACTCCACAAGCGGCAGCATAAGCGCCCACTTCGCGATGAAACTCAGGGCCCTGTGTGCCCACTTCACCCATATCGCCCAATACTAGCCAAGACTCTTTACCGCTCTGCTGCAGCATATCGATTGCTGCCCTTACCGAATCGGGATTTGCATTGTAGCTATCATCTATTAACAAGCGTGTAGGGCTCAGCCATTTACCTGCCATGCGACCGGCTACGGGCGTGAAATTTTCTAGTCCACGTTGAATCTGTTGTAAATCAACTCCGGCAGCTAAACCAACCGCAGTTGCGGCGAGCGCATTACATAGCTGATGGTGGCCTAAGGTAGCTAAGCGCACCTCAATTTCCCCTTGGGCAGTATGTATGGCCAATGCGCCATGCTCTAAAAGCCGCCCCATTACTGCAGCAGCAACTGGCGTATTTCCTTGTAACGCAAAATCAATGATGTTACAAGTATGAGCAGCGCGGCGCCACTGCGGGGTAAATTCCGAGTCTGCGGGGAAAACTGCAGTACCGTTCGCAGGTAAAGCTGCGAGTACTGCTGCGTGCTCTTCAGCCACTGCGTTAACGCTGCCCATAAATTCTTGGTGCTCGCGCTGTGCATTATTAATAATGGCAATTGTGGCTTGCGCAAGCGTAGCTAATTGCGCGGTTTCGCCTGGATGATTCATGCCCAACTCGATTACGGCTAAAGTGTGTGCGGGACGTAAGCGTAACAGGGTTAATGGTAAGCCAATATCATTATTAAAATTACCCTGAGTTGCTAATGCTTTAGCGTCGCCTACTGCCACCTTGAAAATTGCTGCAATCATTTCTTTAACTGTGGTTTTGCCATTACTACCAGTCACAATTGCTAACGGTAAATCATATTGGCTTCGCCATGCTTGCGCTAGCTCACCTAAACTAGAGCGAGTATTGCTAACACAAACTGCCGGAAAATCAGCAGGACATTTTTCGCTTTCACTAATTAACGCTGCACTTGCGCCAGCCTGGTGTACTTCGTCTAAAAATTGATGTGCATTAAATCGCTCCCCACTCAAGGCCACAAATAATTCACCTTTTGAAATTTGACGGCTATCGCTGCCAATCGATCGAATTGCTAATTCTTGGGCCGCTGCCGGCGAAATATTTAATAAGCGGCTGCGTGGCAACATGGCATGAATTGCCGCTAAATTTGTCATTACTGCACTCAAGCTCTATCTCCTAGAGCTAGCTGAACATGAGTTTGATCGGAAAACTCAACCCGCTTACCACGAATTTCTTGGCTTGATTCATGGCCTTTACCCGCCACTAGAATGACATCATTCATTTGCGCATTACGCACAGCAGCTAGTATTGCGGCTGCACGATCAGTAATACTGAGTATGGATGATCCCAACATCGTGGTAGTAGAGGGCATCCCCGCCAAAATCATGGCAATAATTTTTTCTGGATCTTCTGAACGCGGATTATCACTCGTGACAACGATGTGATCGGCACCCGCAAAGGCTACCTGCCCCATTTGCGGCCGTTTACCTTCATCACGGTCTCCGCCACAGCCAAACACACACCACACTTCACCACCTCGCTGAACTGCTATGGGGCGTAATGCTTGCAAGACTTTATTTAGTGCATCAGGCGTATGGGCATAGTCGACAACGACTAAAGGCCCTTTTGCTTGACGTGATTTAGAGGGTGACATCAATTCCATGCGGCCTGGCACTGGCTGCACTCGGCTTAAGCGCGAAGTAGCTTCGGCAGCAGAAAAACCCAAAGCCCGTAATGTAGTCCAAACAGCGAGATAGTTACTAAGATTGAATTCACCGATGATGGCTGCTGAAATTTCTTCTGGTTGCTCAGCTTCGCTAACAAACTCGGTGGTATAAGCTGCTTGTTGTAGCTGAGTGTTCTGGGCATAGACACGTTTTAAGCGGCTATGCCATTTTTCAAAGCCAGCAAATGCCTTTGCGCTTAAGCCATAGCCCCACACTGCAAGATTATCTTTGCTGCTCTCTTTGGTGAGTAGTTGGATGGCTAGCTCGCGACCAAAGACATCGTCTAAATTAATAATTGCCAACTGTAAACCCGCTTGCTGAAATAAAGTTGCTTTTGCTGCCGCATATTCAGCCATGCTGCCGTGATAGTCCAAATGATCATGACTTAAATTAGTAAAAATGGCTGCAGTCAATTCCACACCAGCAACTCGCTGCTGCTCAAGGGCATGTGATGAAACCTCCATAGCGACAAACTGCGCGCCCCGATCACGTAATCGCGCTAATTCGGTTTGCAAACGCGGTGCATCGGGGGTGGTGTAGCCAGTTTTATCTAAGGCCCCAGGAAAACCAACGCCCAAGGTACCGATTAGTGCTGCGCGTTCGCCGGCAAGATTTTTTGCTGAATCTAAGGCGTTTGCCAACCATTGAGTAACTGTGGTTTTGCCATTGGTGCCTGTGACCCCAATTACATTCATATGGCGACTTGGAAATCCATACCATTCAGAACAGAGGGGTCCAGCGCGACTGCTGAGCTGCGGTACCTCTATACAGTCTAAGCGTTCGCGAAAAGTAAATGGTTTAAGGCCTTTGTTTTGCTCACTTGCTTGCTGATCAAAGAGGACTGCACCTGCACCTAGCGCAATAGCTTGATCAATATATTGACGGTTATCGTTTAAGTCTTTCCCATGACCAACGGCATAAGCCAAAAAAATATCGCCTTGGCGTAATTGCCGTGTATCTAAGGTGATCTGTGCATCCGCTTTCACTAAACTGTGCAAAGTTTGGATGAGGTCTTTTGGCTTAATCAATTCAGTCACCCTCATCGCTTCAGTACCACTTTTTGTGCGTTGATGTTTGGCGCTACCTGATCGACTGGATCAAAATTCTTTAAAGCCATTTGTTTTACTGTGGTGTCGGGTACAACGTGTAAGGTTCTTAGTGTCTCCCCAACGATGGCTGAAAACACTGGCGCAGCAACATCGCCACCATAATGACTACCACCAGTGGGCTCGTCAATCATCACGGCAACGACAATGCGGGGAGCGCTTAAGGGAGCAAGGCCGGCAAAATAAGCACGATATTGATTCGCCGAATAGCCCTTACCAGAAAACTTATGTGATGTACCTGTCTTACCACCGACCCGATATCCCTCAGCACGTGCTTTAGTTGCTGTACCTCCCGGCTCGGTAACTAATTCCAACATATCGCGCATTTCAATTGCAGTCTTAGCCGACATGACGCGGGGGCCTGATTTCGTTCCGGGGCTACGCTCAATTGTTAAGGGAATGAGCTCGCCGTCACGGGCAAAAACAGAATACGCGCGAGCAATTTGAAATAATGACGTGGATATTCCATAACCAAAAGCAATGCGCGCTTGATCCGTTGGTACCCATTTTTGATAAGGATGCAAAGTACCACTCACTGCACCTGGAAAGCCAATTTTCGGCGCCTGCCCAAAGCCCACTGCGGTATATAAGTCCCACATATCTTTAGGCGGCATCTGTAAAGCAATTTTAGCCGTGCCAATATTGCTCGATTTTTGGATAATTTGTGAAACCGTTAAGATACCGTAAGGATGCGTATCAGTAATGGGCTTGGGTCCAACTAAAAACTTCGCACCAATAGCCATTGAAGTGCTTGGCTGCACGATACCTTTTTCTAGAGCCGCCGAAATGGTAAATGGTTTCATGGTTGAGCCAGGCTCAAAGGTATCGGTAAGCACCCGATTTCTTAACTGCTCGCCACTTAAGTGGCTGCGATCATTGGGGTTGTAACTTGGCCAATTAGCTAAAGCTAAAATTTCACCGGTCTGAACATCAATTACTACTGCCCCACCAGCTTTTGCATGGTGTTGTTCGACCGCATTTTTTACTGCGTTGTAGGCTAAGTATTGAATTTTGCTATCAATCGACAACTGCAAATCTTTACCATTTTGAGGTAATTGCAAAATTGCCATTTCCTCAACCACGCGACCCAAGCGATCGACTACGACTTTACGTTTGCCCGCGTGCCCAGCCAATTCGTTCTGGTGAGATAACTCCATCCCTTCTTGTCCGCGATCTTCAACATTAGTAAAGCCAACGACATGAGCCATTGCCTCGCCTTCGGGATAATAGCGGCGGTAGACGTTGTTTATAGCAATGCCCGGTATTTCTAATTGCTTAATAGCTTGGGCAACTTGGGGCTCAACTTGCCGCTTTAAAAATAGTTGGGTACGCTCATCGCGTAATTTTTTACGCAGCTCAAGCTCGCTAATTTGCAATAGCTGGGCTAATTGACGAATTTTTTCTGGCGCAAGGTTATCTGGTACGACATCGTTATAAGCAATAATTGCTTTTGCTTCTAAACTCGTTGCAATCACCTGTCCGTTGCGGTCTAATATTTTTCCGCGACTAGCTGAAAGCTCAAGCTCCCGTTGCGTCCCTTTAATTGCTTTCGCTTCGTAAAAGGCGTTACCTGGACCCTGAATCCATAATGCCCTTAGTACCAACATCATAAAAGCAAAAAATAATAAAAACAGCATGAGACGTGAGCGCCACATCGGTAGCCGAAGTACCAAATTCGGCGAAGTAGAAAAACCGAGTGGCTTCACTGCGCATCCTTCAGATACAAAGTTCGATCTGGTGTAATCGGTAGCATACGCAACTGATTACGAGCGCTATCTTGAATGCGCGCTGATTTTGATAACGTCCGTTGATCGTATTCCAAGCGTAGGGCTTCTTGATTTAAACGACGCTCTTCCATTTGTGCACGTTCAATTGCGATAAATAACTTACGGGCTTTCTGCTGGGCCGCCACCAAAGACAAAGCACAGATTAAAAGTAAAGCGAGCAAGGTAAGGGTTGCGCGATTCATGCGTCAGTGCCCTGCTTTTCAGCCACACGCATCACTGCTGAACGTGCGCGGGGATTTTCGGTGATTTCGCTAGCGCTGGGGCGCACACGGGCAATAAGTTTGAGCACTGCCTGTGGCAGATCTTTCGCACGTACGGGTAACTTTCGCGGCATTTCTACCGTGGCATGCGCCCGCATAAATTGCTTAACGATGCGATCTTCTAAGGAATGAAAGCTGATAACGACTAAACGACCTCCGGGTTTTAAGACTGTTAATGCGGCCTGTAGTCCCAATTGCAAATCATCTAATTCACGATTAATAAAAATACGCAAAGCCTGAAAGGTACGGGTTGCAGGATCTTGTCCTGGCTCGCGTGAACGCACTACTTTGGCAATTAATTGCGCTAAGCCTACAGTTGTTTGAGGTAATTTTTCGGCGGTGCGCTCAGCAACAATTGCGCGGGCAATTGCTGGAGCATATCGTTCTTCGCCATAAATCTTTATCACTTCTGTTATTTCCTCACTACTTGCTTGTTCCAACCATTGCAGCGCAGTAATGCCCTGCGAAGTATCCATCCGCATATCGAGCGGGCCATCGCGACGAAATGAAAAACCGCGCTCCGCCTCTTCGACTTGTGGCGAGCTGATTCCTAAATCGAGTAATACCCCATCGACCGATGCTGGTTTCGCAAATTGCGCTATCGCTGCAAAGCTGCTGTGCACAATGGTGAAACGAGAGTCGGTTATTGTTTGGGCAGCGGCAAGCGCACTTAAATCTTTGTCGAAGGCCAATAGTTGCGCTTGCGGACTGAGGATGTTGAGTAAAGCTTGGGAATGACCACCGCGCCCAAATGTGCCGTCGATTAGCACTGCATTGCTGCTCAACTTGCCGCCTGTCAATGCTGTCACCGCCTCGGCCAGCAACACTGGGCGATGTGAATAGTTCATGTTGCCCGATCATTAAAAAGAAAATTGCTTAAGGGCCTCAGGCATGCCTTGGGCAATTGCGGCCTGCTCTTTACTGGAGTAAATCTGGGCATCCCATAACTCCAAATGACTACCCATGCCCAGCAAAATGACTTCGCGTTCAATACTTGCTGCAACTCGCAATTCAGGACTAATCAAAATTCTTCCTGAGCCATCAAGCTCTATTTCAGCGGCATTACCTAAAAAAATCCGGCGCCACCAATGCGCATCCATTGGTAATTGCGCGACTCGCGCACGAAAAGCTTCCCATTCAGGGCGCGGAAAAACCAATAAGCAACCATCGGGGTGTTTTGTTAAGGTGACGCGACCATCACCTTGCAATAAAAGTGCGTCACGATGCTTAGCCGGCACAGACATGCGACCTTTTGCATCTAAATTAAGAGCTGAAGCGCCTTGAAACACAAATTACCCCACTTTTTCACACTTCCTCCCACTTTAGAGGATAGGAATCTTAGGGTCAAGTCTTTTAAGGGGTTTTTTTAGTAAATTCTCTAGTGATTACAAACACTTAGCGAATTCTTTTAAGAAATTAACGACAATAAAATATTTAAAATAAACAAGGGCTTGGAAAATACACTTGAGATTATGTCTTAGCTATTTAAGCTAATAATACTTAAAAATCGCTTAATATACTGTTTTTAAATACAGTATTCATTTAAATTGGCTTTTAAATTCGGTAGGCAATGGTCGTCATTATTTTAGAAACTAAGCCCATGGCTTTTTTTATGGGCTCTGGTAATGTTTGAGCGCCTGCAGTCCAGGCTGCTTGACCATGCTCTATTTCATCAAGTCGCATTTGATCAACAATGGCACGTGAGCGCACATCATGACTTGGCAAAGTATTTAAATGATGGTCTAGGTGGTGCTCAACTTGTTTTTCAGTTTCTGCTACAAAACCAAGGCTCCATTGATCTCCGGCTAAGCCTGCAAGTAACCCAATGACAAACGCCCCGCTGTACCAAAACGGATTGAAGTAACTCGTGTGTGACCCCAATTCGATTAGACGTGTTTCACACCAGGCCATATGATCTAACTCTTCTTGACCTGCTTGGGCTAGCATCGCACCAATTTGCGGGTCACGAGCGAGTAATTTTTGCGCCTGGTAAAGCGCCTGAGCGCACACTTCGCCAACATGATTAATACGCATTAAACCCGCTGCATGGGCGCTTTCTGTTGGGCCTAACTGCGGTAAATCAACTGCGTTTAAGTGCGCCTGACTAGGGCTTGGGCGCTGCGCAACCGCACCGCCCGCAACCGAACGCAAAGCCACATCAAATTCACTAATGAAGCGATCAGCTAAGCTGAACATTTAAATCTCAACCTCGACTTTATACGTTTCTTTTACCTTTAAGCCTAAGTCGGCTAATAAGGCACGGTCATATTCTGCTTCTGGGTTACTGGTAGTGAGTAGTTGCTCACCATAAAAAATAGAGTTTGCGCCTGCTTGAAAACACATTGCTTGTACGGCTCTGCCGAGCTCTTGACGTCCAGCCGATAAGCGCACGCGGGCACTGGGCATAGTGATACGAGCCACGGCAATCGTCCGCACAAATTCGAGGGGATCTAAGGGCTTTTGCGCTTCTAAAGGCGTACCAATTACCGGAACCAAATGGTTGATTGGTACAGATTCTGGGTATGGGTTTAAGTTCGCTAAGCGCGTCAAGAAAGCCACTCGTTGGGCGCGCGACTCACCCATGCCCACAATGCCGCCACAGCAGACTGACATGCCTGCAGCCCGAACATGGTCAATCGTATCTAAGCGATCTTGATAGACTCGAGTTTGAATTACCTCAGAATAAAAATCTTCGCTGGTATCGAGGTTATGGTTATAAAAATCGAGCCCAGCAGCGCTTAAGGTTTTCGCTTGCTCAGGCTCTAGCATGCCAAGCGTAGCGCAAGTCTCAAGGCCCATCGCCTTAACCCCCCGAATCATCGCAACGACTTTTTCAATATCGCGATCTTTCGGCTCTCGCCAAGCCGCACCCATACAAAAGCGGTTCGAGCCCGCTGCTTTGGCTGCTTGAGCGGCGGCTAAAACTGCCTCCAGTGTCATTAGTTTAGTGGCCTCAACCCCAGTGTGATAGCGGGCTGCTTGCGGGCAATAGCCACAATCTTCTGGGCAACCGCCGGTCTTAATTGAAACTAAAGTGGCTAACTCAATATCGCCATCGGGAAAATAAGCGCGGTGGGTTTCTTGCGCTCGCCACATTAACTGGTTCAAGGGCAAGCTAAAGAGCGCTGCCACTGCCGTCAAGCTCCAGGCCTCTGGCTTCGCAACGGTGTTGTTTGCCAATTCATTACCTGCAGCAGCTTTCCTCTGCAGTTGGACTAATGGCTTGGTGTTAGTTTGGGTTGGGTTCATCACGGTTTATTTTCTATTCTAATGCTTATCAAGAATATGAATCATGCCATAGAGCCTATGAAGGCAAGGCTTTCCAAGCAATCGCCAAAAAAAGAAAAACTAGTGTTCAAATATCCCTTATGACAAACATCTCTAGCAATGCGGCCTGGGTAAAACGAAGTCTTGCGGCAGTTTGGCACCCTTGCACGCAAATGAAGCAGCATGAATTATTTCCTCTGGTAGCCATTACTCATGGCAAAGGGCCCTGGCTTTTCACTGCAAATGACCACGCCATTTTAGATGCGATTAGCTCTTGGTGGACGAATCTTTTCGGCCATGCGAATCCCAAAATAAACCAAGCAATTCATGCGCAATTAGAAAAAATTGAGCATGTGATGTTGGCGGGGTTTACCCACCCACCCGTGGTGGAATTATCAGAAAAACTCAGCGCCTTAACCCAGGGAAATTTAGGTCATGCTTTTTATGCTTCGGATGGCGCCTCCGCGGTCGAAATTGCCCTCAAAATGAGCCACCATTTTTGGCGCAAGACTGGACAAGCCAAAAAAAACCAATTTGTTTGTTTAGCTAATGGCTATCATGGTGAAACCTTAGGGGCGTTGGCTGTAACTGATGTCGCTATTTTTAGACAAGCCTACGGCGACTTATTGCAAACCGTACATACCGTGATGTCGCCCGACTTACGCCAAGCGCTACCAGACGAAACCGCTGCTGAGTTTACCCAGCGTGCAGTTGCGGACGTGGCACAATTATTTGCTCGCGAACATGAGCATATTGCTGCCTTTATTGTCGAACCACTCGTGCAATGTGCGGGGCAAATGGCCATGCATTCGCCCAGTTATTTGCAGCAAATACGGCAGCTCTGCGATCGCTACTCAATTCATTTGATTGCCGACGAAATTGCCGTTGGATGTGGTCGTACTGGCCTTTTTTTTGCCTGTGAGCACGCCGGCATTTGGCCTGATTTTTTAACTCTCTCGAAAGGCATTAGTGGCGGCTACTTACCTCTTTCAATTTCACTAACAACTGATTCCATTTATTACGCTTTTTATCATGCTGATCTGCGTGAGGGTTTTTTACACTCCCACTCGTATACCGGTAATCCACTGGCTTGTGCTGCAGCCTTAGCTAGTTTGGCTATTTTTTCTAGTGAGCAGGTGTTGGAAAAAAACCTTGGACGGGCGCAAGAGTTAAATCAGGCTTTTGCTTGGGCCAAAACAGATGAGCGAATTGAACACTTTCGTCAACAAGGCATGATCTTGGCTTTTGATGTCAAAAATACAGCGCAGCATTCTGCTGCAATAACCCCCCACTTTGCCCCGCAACTGTTTCAACATGGCTTAGAAGCTGGTGTATTAGTGCGACCAATAGGTAATACCGTTTATGTAATGCCTCCTTATATACTCAGCGCCGAAGAAACCCAGTTGATGTCCAGTAGAATTCGTACCGCTGTTGATAAAACCCTTGCTACGGGTCGACCGCGCTAATATGCATGCCCTAATAAAAGCCCAAGCACGCCTCGCAGAGCTTGATCAAAACCTCCTCAAGCGCAGCTTGCGTACTACAAGCTCGCCATGCACCCCCCATCCCACAGTAGATGGGCGGCCGCTGAAGGCATTTTGCAGTAACGATTATTTAGGGCTCGCCAACCATCCTGACTTAATCGCTGCCTTAGCAGCGGGCGCCAAAAAATATGGCGCCGGTAGTGGCGCTTCTCATTTAATTAGTGGTCACAGCATGGCTCATGCAAATTTAGAGGGTGCCTTAGCAAGTCTGCAAGCGCCTTTTATTCCTCACGCCCGTGCCTTGTTTTTTTGCACTGGGTACCTAGCCAACCTGAGTGCTATTACTGCTTTAGCTAGCTTAGAAAATGACTCTACGAGTAGCGCAACGACAATTTATTCTGGCAAGCTTAATCACGCTTCGCTCATTGATGGGGTGCGTTTAGCGGCAGCCCAAAGCAAAGCCAATACCGTGATTTTTGATCATCATGATCTACTCGACCTAGAGCACAAGTTAGCACGCGATACTGCTGCACTCAAACTGATCGTGACCGACGGGGTCTTTAGCATGGATGGCGACTTAGCTCCACTCACTGAGTTACTTGCCTTAGCTGAACGTCATGACGCACTACTGATTGTCGATGATGCTCATGGCTTTGGTGTATTAGGCGAAAACGGCTGCGGTATTTTAGAAGCGCTGCAACTCCATTCAGAACGACTTATTTATATTGGCACCCTCGGTAAAGCCGCCGGCATTAGTGGCGCCTTCATTTGTGGCGAAGCGACCTTAGTTGAATTTATTTTGCAAAAAGCCCGACCCTATATTTATAGCACGGCTACACCACCAGCGATCGCGCATGCATTGCTATGTAGTCTGCAGCTGATTACGTCTGCTGAAGGTAAACAGCGCCGTCAACAACTAGGGCAAATAATTGCAACGTGGCAAGCAGAAATGGTATTTTCGAGCTGGCAAAAAATGACTTCAACGACCGCCATTCAGCCGATTATTTTGGGTGAAAATAAAACGGCCTTGGCAGTGGCACAGCGCTTAACTGAGGCTGGTTATTGGATTCCTGCAATAAGGCCGCCAACCGTGCCGTCTGGTAGTGCGCGGCTGCGCGTCACATTTTCAGCAAGTCACACCATTGCAGAAGTGCGCGAATTGATCGACACCCTCAAGCAAATTGAATTAACAATACTGGCAAGCAATACTCAATAATATGAATCGTCATTACTTTGTTACTGGAACCGATACAGAGATAGGTAAAACACTCGTTGCTGGTGCGTTGATTTTGCTCTTGCGAGAACATTTTGCACGCGTCGCGGGTTTTAAACCCGTAGTAGCTGGAATGCAACGTAATGCCAATCATCAATTGATCAATGAAGATCTAGAAACACTCATGCTCGCCTCGGGTCTCGGGCTTCCCGCCACGCAGCTATGTGCATATCAACTTGAGCAAGCGGTTGCCCCGCATTTGGCTGCGGCACAAATCGGTATTGAACTGAAGTGCAATGTGATGCTCGCCGCCTATCAACAGTTAAGCCGACAAGTTGACGCGGTAATCGTTGAGGGTGCCGGTGGTTTTTTAGTGCCATTGAATGCTGAAATGAATTTGGCCGATCTTGTTGAGCTACTAGAAATACCCGTCATCCTGGTGGTGGGCATGCGGCTTGGCTGTCTTAACCACGCTTTACTCACTGTAGCGGCAATTGAGCAGCGCGGTCTTAAGCTGGCAGGCTGGGTTGCTAATGGCTTACATCCACAGATGCCCCTACTCGCAGAAAACCTTAGAAGCTTACAAGAGCGAATTTCCGCTCCTCTGTTGGGTGTAATTGACTACTTACCCCCTGAACTGCAAAAAAGCGGGAATACCCCTTATTCCTTATCCGCCTTAGAGTTTGCTAAAAAATCCCTCAAACTACCCTAATTTTGTCAAAAATTGAGCCGAAAAGAGCATCATCCTGCACTTTCAGCTAAGATGAAACTATGCAACTACTTCCCGAAATACTTGCTTCCGCCGCTGAAATTCAGGTCATTCGCCGTAATATTCATGCCTACCCTGAACTCCGTTTTGAAGAAAAGCTCACTGCTGATTTAGTGGCTGAGGCTCTATCAAGCTGGGGAATTCCGCTTGTTCGCGGCATGGGCAAAACTGGCGTGGTGGGCCGCTTAGATGGTGAGCTTGGGCCTGGAAAAATGATTGGTCTACGTGCCGATATGGATGCCTTACCACTTCAAGAACACAACACGTTTGCCCATGCCTCTCGCCACGTGGGCAAGATGCATGCTTGTGGCCATGATGGTCATACCGCGATGCTTTTGGGAGCAGCTCAATATTTATCGAATCATCGCGACTTTAAAGGCAGCGTGATTTTTATTTTTCAACCCGCTGAAGAAGGTGGTGGTGGTGCTCGTGAAATGATTAAAGATGGTCTCTTTAAACAATTTCCTTGTGATGCCGTTTTTGGTTTGCATAACTGGCCTGGTATTCCGGTTGGTGATTTTGGTGTCACGGCGGGACCGATGATGGCATCGAGTAATGCCTTTCAAATTACCGTTAAAGGTCGGGGAGGGCACGCTGCTTTGCCACACAATAGTGCCGATCCAGTCATTGCGGGCGTGAACGTGGTGCAAGCCCTACAAAGTATTATTACGCGTAATAAACGACCAGTAGACGCTGCGGTTTTATCGATCACCCAATTTCATGCGGGCGAAACCAGCAATGTCATTCCTGATAGCGCTTTTATTGGTGGCACGGTTCGCACCTTCACCCTAGAAGTACTTGATCTAATTGAAACCCGGCTGCGTGAAATTACCCATGGTGTTGCGGGCGCCTTCGATTGCACTGCCGAAATTGAATTTATCCGTAGCTATCCACCACTTATTAATCATCAAGAAGAAGTGGATTTTGCCGTCAGTGTTATCACCGATTTAGTTGGGGCGGGGCATGTCGATGCACAAATTGATCCGACCATGGGTGCGGAAGATTTTGCTTTTATGGTCTTAGAAAAACCCGGCTGCTATGTGTTTCTTGGTAATGGCGACGGTGATCACCGTGCGCTTGGGCATGGCATGGGACCGTGCCACTTACATAACCCTTCTTATGATTTTAACGATGCCCTGATTCCTATTGGAGTCAGTTATTGGGTTAAGCTTGCGCAACGGTTTTTGGCTTAGCGCGGCAACAATAGCCAGGCTCGGCCTGCTTGTTTCATCCGTCCGGCGAGCTCTCCTGCTGCCTCACCACTACCCCAATAATAATCAGCCCGCACTGCCCCCACAATAGCTGTGCCTGTGTCTTGCGCCATCACTAAGCGTTGCAGTGTTTGTGTGCTCGAGGGCCGAGTGGTTGACAAAAACACTGGGGCACCTAGCGGTAAAGAATATCGATCAACGGCAATACTGCGCTCTGTTGTCAATGGCACACCTAAGGCGCCAATGGGGCCAAGATCGGCAGCAACATTGCTCGGCAAAATTTTAAAGAATACAAAGCGTGGGTTGGCATTTAACATTTCTTCTACCCGCTGAGGGTTGTTACGCGCCCATTGTTGAATACCTTGCATCGTCGCTTCGCTACGCGTGATGTAGCCTTGATTTAATAACCACTGGGCAAATGATTTGAAGGGCTGATCATTAGTGCCAGCAAAACCTAAACGCAATACTTGACCATCATTTAAACGAATCTTGCCCGAACCTTGGATCTGCATAAATGCTGCAGCTACGGGATCTTGAACCCATACCAACTCGCTTCCAGTTAAATTATTGGCACTCATTAATTCAGCTCGCGTTGGTGCTGGATTGGGTTTGACCTTCTGCCAAGCTTTTGGATAGGCATATAAAGGCACAGTAAATAAAGAGGTGCGTTGACGCGAGCCATTCATCACGGGCTCGTAATAACCTGTTACCAAACCAGAATAATTGTTATTACTTAAAGCAAAGGTTTCATACGCTTGAAAATACGTCTCAAAATAACGTCTAATTGCCACCCCGTCTTCGGCTGAAATACCGATCACCCGCGCGCAGACTTCAGCCCACTGCACCTCACTTTTACGCTTACGTAAAGCCTCACAGCTTTTTAACCAAGCTGGCCATGCCTGGGTTAAATCATCCGTTTGCCACCCACTAATTTGCTGCCAATCAACCGGTTTAAAACCGGTGATCGCCGAGGTATATGGGGCATTTCTCAAGCTAGTACTTGTGCTGCTATTAGCGGGTGCCTGGCTAATTGCAGTTCGCGTGGGCGGCATTGCACAAGACGTTAGTAATAAGATGCTGGTACAAGCTAAGATACTCAGGAAACGGGAAACTACCATGCTAGCTAATTTATTTGATGCATACCCTTCTTTGCTATTTGTGCTCGAGGCATTGCTTGCCCTAGGCCTTTTGTTATTCATTGTTTTTTGGACCGGCTCGGGGCGCAAAGACTAGGCCCCAACTTAATGCAAAGTTCTGGGCATCACTAGCGCAAATTCAGGAATAGGCGCCTGAAAAAACTGGGCTTCCTCGGTAACGCAGAAATACTCGCCCCGCATGGTGCCTGCGGGGGTCGGCAAAGTAGCCCAACTGGTGTACTCAAACTGTTCGCCAGCCCGTAACAGGGGTTGCTGGCCCACCACACCCAAGCCCCGTACTTCCTGAACATCGCTATCACCGTCGGTAATAAACCAATGGCGGGCAATCAGTTGCACACTGGTTTGGCCGCTATTACGAATCGTAATGGTATAGGCAAAGGCAAATTGCCGATTATCTGGGTCAGACTGTTCTGGCAAATACTGGGTTCGTACCGTAATACTGATTTCATGAGTCTTCATGCACGAATTCTGCTCTATCCTTGAGCCAACTGCAAGCTAGAATCTAGGGATGGCTAGTCAAAATACCCCTCTCATCATTGCCCCATCCATTTTATCGGCCGATTTTGCCTGCCTTGGCGCCGAGATTCAGGCGGTTTTAAAGGCTGGGGCTGACTGGATTCACTTTGATGTAATGGACAATCACTTTGTGCCCAATCTCACTATTGGCCCCTTAGTTTGTGAGGCTATTCGTTCCCATGTCCACAAAGATGGGCGGCCTGCCATGATTGATGTGCACCTCATGATTGAGCCGGTGGATCGCATTATTCCCGACTTTGCTAACGCGGGCGCTGATCTCATTAGCTTTCATCCAGAAGCCAGTAAAGATGTGGCAAAAACCTTGCAATTGATTCAGGCTAATGGCTGTCAAGCTGGCTTAGTACTAAATCCAGCAACTCCAATTGAAGGGCTCTTGCCACACCTAGGGCAAATTGACTTGGTGTTACTCATGTCGGTTAATCCGGGTTTTGGTGGTCAGGCATTTATTCCCAGTACACTAGAAAAAATTAGTCGCGTGCGGCAGTTGCTGAACCGCCATTTCGCAGAAACTGCTAAAGATATTCGGCTTGAAGTAGATGGTGGTATCAAAGTCGATAACATTGGGGCAATTGCGGCAGCCGGTGCCAATACCTTTGTCGCTGGTTCAGCTATTTTTGGTAACGCAAACTACAGCGAGATTATTGCGGCAATGCGGCACGAATGTGCACAAGCGCTAGGTCAGACGTAATGCAAAAAGCAGAATTTTTAGCCTTGGCGCAAGCGGGGTTTAATCGTATTCCAGTGATTCACGAGGTGTTAGCCGATTTAGAGACGCCCGTATCCCTGTATCTCAAACTAACACAAGCTGGTGGCCAAAAAAATTCCTATCTCTTAGAGTCCGTCATTGGTGGCGAACGGTTTGGGCGCTTTTCTTTTATCGGTATGCCCGCTAAAACCTTACTTAAAACAGGTGGGACTCCGCAAAACCCGGTGACACAAATTATCACCAATGACGTCGTGGTTGAAACTAATTACGATAACCCCTTAGATTTTATCGATACCTATTTCAAGCGCTTTAAGGTTGCCTTGAAGCCCGGTTTACCGCGATTTTGTGGAGGCTTAGCGGGTTATTTTTCTTACGATACGGTTCGCTACATTGAGCCCCGCTTAGCGCAACACCACTTACCAGATGAATTGGGCTTACCGGATATTCAATTATTACTTACTGAAGAATTAGCCGTTATCGATAATGTACTCGGGCGAATCTATCTCATTGTTTATGCTGATCCCGCCGAAACTGATGCTCTGGATCGAGCGCAAAATCGCTTACATGAACTACGCGCGCTTCTCGATAAACCCATTACGCTGCAGCCCTCAGCACCAAGCCAGAAAACTGAATTACTACGCAAATTCAAACAAGCTGATTTTGAGGCGGCAATTAGTAAAACGAAAGAGTACATATTAGCGGGTGACTGCATGCAAGTGGTAATTGGCCAACGTATTAGTAAGCCGTTTACTAATTCGCCGCTTGAGTTGTACCGTGCACTGCGTTCATTGAATCCTTCTCCTTATATGTATTTTTATGATTTCGGCGACTTTCAAGTAGTCGGCTCATCTCCCGAAATTCTGGTTCGCCAAGAACCTCGAGACACCCAAAAAATAGTGACCATTCGTCCTTTAGCTGGAACCCGACCACGCGGGGCGACGCCCGCAGAAGATGAGCGATTGGCGCGTGAGCTTTTAGCTGATCCCAAAGAAATTGCTGAACATGTCATGCTCATCGATTTAGCGCGTAATGATGTTGGACGCATTGCGCAAACCGGCACTGTTAAAGTTACTGAATCCATGGTGATTGAAAAATATTCCCATGTACAGCATATTGTTAGCTCAGTCGAAGGCGCATTAAAAGAAGGGATGAGCAATATGGATGTTCTCCGCGCCACTTTTCCTGCTGGCACTTTGTCGGGCGCCCCTAAAATTCGGGCAATGGAAATTATTGATGAAATGGAAATAGTAAAGCGTGGTGTATATGGTGGCGCGGTTGGTTATCTGTCGTTTACAGGGGATATGGATGTGGCGATTGCCATTCGTACCGGCATTATTCGTAATGGCGTTTTGCATTCTCAGGCGGGAGCTGGAGTTGTGGCCGATTCAGATCCAAACTCTGAATGGCGCGAAACCGAAGCCAAAGCGCGAGCTGTATTAATGGCTGCTGATTTAGTGCAAGGGGGTCTCAATGCTCTTGATGATTGATAATTACGATTCATTTACCTATAACCTAGTGCAATACTTTGCTGAATTGGGTGAAGAGGTGAGGGTTGTGCGTAACGATGAAATTAGTGTGGCTGATATCGCGCAAACTGGCGCAAAGCAGATTTGTATTTCTCCTGGGCCTTGTAGTCCTACTGAAGCAGGTATTTCAGTCGCGACCATTCAAGCCTATGCAGGCAAAATTCCAATTCTAGGTGTCTGTCTTGGTCATCAAGCCATTGGTGAAGCATTTGGGGGCAAGGTGATTCGCGCACAAAAAGTGATGCATGGCAAAACCGACCTAATTCAACATACGGGTGTTGGCGTCTTTAGCGATTTACCGAATCCATTTACTGTGACGCGCTATCACTCGCTAGCGATTGAACGCAGTAGCCTACCTGCTTGCTTAGAAATTACCGCCACTTCAGCCGATGGCGAAATTATGGGAGTAAGGCATCGTGATTATTTAATTGAGGGCGTGCAATTTCATCCGGAAGCCATTTTGTCGGAGCAAGGCCATGCCTTATTAAAAAACTTTTTGCGGCTTAGCGCTTAACTTATTATTAGCCCTGATGAATTCTTCAATCACCCCACCACAGGCCATCCAGCGCTGCCTTGACCAGCGCGAGCTGAGTCATGACGAAATGCTGGCAATGATGCGCTTAATTATGGGTGGCGCGCTTTCACCAGTGCTTACCGCAGGCTTCTTAATTGCCTTACGCGCCAAACAAGAAACGGTGGGAGAAATTACTGCAGCTGCCCAAGTCATGCGCGAATTTGTTACGCCAGTGACGGTTGCCCATGCAGATCATTTAGTGGATGTAGTGGGCACCGGCGGCGATGGCGCACAAACTTTTAATATTTCTACAGCCGCTATGTTTGTAGCTGCTGCCGCTGGGGCAAAAATTGCTAAACATGGTAACCGTAGTGTCAGTAGTAAGTCAGGAAGCGCTGATGTTCTCGAAGCCCTTGGGGTTAATTTACAACTCTCGCCGACGCAAGTTGCGCAATGTATTGAAAAAATAGGCGCTGGCTTTATGTTTGCCCCCAATCACCATCCGGCCATGAAAAATGTGGGTCCGGTGAGAAAAGAACTGGGTGTGCGCACGATTTTTAATATTTTAGGTCCGCTCACTAATCCTGCCAATGCAAAACATATGCTGATGGGCGTCTTTCGTCCCGAATTAGTTGGCATTCAAACTCGGGTCTTACAAAACCTTGGCATGAAACATGCATTAGTGGTTTATGGTCGCGACGGCTTAGATGAAATTTCATTACAAGAGCCAACCCTAATTGGCGAATTAAAAGATGGTCATGTACACGAGTACGAAATTAATCCGCTCGATTTTGGTATAAAACTAAGCCCTACAAACGCCTTTCAAGTTGCCAACGCAGCAGAATCGAAAGCGATCATTTTGGGTGTTTTAAACCCCGCTGCTAGCGCTGCTTTTGATGCTGCGCGCGAAATTGTTTGTCTTAATGCTGGCGCTACACTTTATGCAGCAGACTGTGTCCCCGATATCGCCAGCGGTTTTATCTTGGCGAAAGAAATGATTGCTACTGGGGCAGCACAAAGTAAGCTGGCTGCTTTTGTGGCTGCCACTCAAAACACGAATTAAGTTTTAGTTCAATTTATTATGAGCGATATTCTCACTACGATTGTGGCCACCAAACGCCAAGAAGTCCTTGCTGCGCAAGCGCTTGTTGCGTTTGCCCAATTGCGCTCTCAAGTCGAACGCCAGCAAAGTAATTCCGACTTTCAACCCCGCGGATTTGCTCAAGCAATTGAACGCTCAATTTTGACTGAAGGTTCTGCTGTCATTGCTGAAATAAAAAAAGCTAGTCCAAGTAAAGGTGTACTGCGCGAAAATTTTGACCCTAGTGCTATTGCCAAATCGTATGCAGAACATGGCGCCGCTTGTTTATCAGTATTAACTGATGTGAATTATTTTCAGGGTTGTTCTGCTTATCTTGAGGCGGCACGAGCTGCCTGTAAGCTGCCAGTCTTACGTAAAGATTTCACCATTGACGTTTATCAAGTCTATGAAGCAAGAGCAATGGGTGCGGATGCTATTTTACTAATTGTGGCTGCGCTTGATCTCAAGCAAATGCAAGATTTAGAAGCTTGCGCCCTCGCTTTGGGCCTCGATGTCTTAGTTGAAGTACATAACAGAGAAGAGCTCGATTTAGCTTTACAACTAAAAACGCCCTTGCTAGGAATTAATAATCGCAACTTAAAAACATTTAATGTGTCTTTGCAAACTACACTCGATTTACTACCTCAAATTCCTAGCGACAAGCGCATTGTGACCGAGTCGGGAATTTTACAGCGCTGTGATGTAGAGCTGATGAGAGCCAATCGAGTGAACGCGTTTCTGGTTGGCGAGGCTTTTATGCGAGCGCCCGAGCCTGGGCTTGCGCTAAGCCAAATCTTTGCTTAAACGTTAAACAAAAAATTCAATACATCACCATCTTTGACGACATACTCCTTACCTTCTGCGCGCATTTTACCGGCCTCTTTTGCACCAGCTTCGCCTTTGTATTGAATAAAATCGGTAAATGAAATTGTTTGGGCACGAATAAAGCCGCGCTCAAAATCCGTATGAATGACACCTGCCGCTTGTGGGGCTGTGGCACCCACAGCAATTGTCCAAGCGCGCACCTCTTTCACGCCTGCAGTGAAGTAGGTTTGCAAACCCAGTAAAGAATAGGCGGCACGAATAACTCGATCTAAACCTGGCTCAGTCATCCCTAAATCAGTCAAAAATTCAGTTTTATCTGCTTCATCTAAATCGGCAATTTCAGCCTCGATTGCTGCGCAAACTGCCACTACTGGCGCGCCCTCTTTAGCGGCATGATTTTTAACGGCATCTAAATAAGGATTATTTTCAAAGCCATTTTCCTTCACGTTAGCAACATACATCGTTGGCTTAGCGGTGATTAAACATAGGGGTTTTAAAAGGGCCTTTTCATCTTCGCTGAATGCCAAGCTACGCACTGGTTTAGCCAAATCGAGTTGCGCCTGCACTTTAGTCAAAACTGCCACTAAAGCAGCCGCCTCTTTATCATTGCCAGATTTTGCAGCTTTACTTGAGCGATTAAGGACTTTTTCTACCGTTGCCAAGTCGGACAAGGCTAATTCGGTATCGATCACCTCGATATCGGAAATCGGATCGATCTTGCCCGCCACGTGAACCACATTGGCATCGTCAAAACAACGCACGACATGGGTAATGGCATCGGTTTCGCGAATATTTGCTAGAAATTGATTGCCCAAGCCCTCGCCTTTTGAGGCCCCAGCAACGAGACCGGCAATATCCACAAATTCCACCACTGCCGGCAGAATGCGTTCTGGTACAACTATTGCTGCCAAGCCTTGTAAGCGGGTATCGGGCACCTCCACAATGCCCACATTGGGCTCGATAGTGCAAAAAGGATAATTCTCTGCCGCAATACCAGCTTTGGTAAGGGCATTAAATAAGGTTGATTTGCCGACATTAGGCAGGCCGACGATGCCACATTTTAAAGACATAGGGCTATTGTAAAGGGGCTTTTTCGCTATCATCAGTACATGAGCTCATTACCGCCCTCTTTTAAACCACGTCAATTTGATATTGCAGTGGTTGGTGCTGGGCTGATCGGTAAAGTAAGCGCCCTTGGATTGGCCCAGCTGGGGCTCTCTACTGTGCACATTGCACCCACTCTCTCTCAACTCAGCACCACCCCAGCAGCAGGCCAATGGAGTCAACGAATTTATGCCTTTTCTTCCAGCTCCCAAGCCCTCCTGAAAAAAATCCAAGTATGGGACGCGCTTGATTTAAGCCGTTTTCAAGTCGTGCGGGATATGCGTATCTTTGGTGATCGCAATGGCCCCCAAGATCAATTGCATTTTTCAGCCTTTGAAGCTGGTACAGCGCAACTCGCTTGGATCGGTGAGGCAAACTTAATTGAGCAAACCTTAGACCAGGCTAGCCGTTTTCAAAACAAACTTGAACGGCTCGATGCTACCGTCACCGAACTTGCATTTACAGAGACCGAAGCTAAATTGACCCTCGATAATCAAGTGGAAATTCGGGCCAAACTGGTAATTGGCGCAGACGGTGCCCGCTCGAACATCCGCGAATTTGCTGGCATTACTGTCGAGCAGAATAATTACCAACAAAGCGCTGTAGTGGCAAATTGGTTCTGCGAATTGCCTCATCTAGAAACCGCCTATCAATGGTTTCTAAGCGATGGCGACATTCTGGCCATGTTGCCGCTACCTGATCAGCAAGTGTCCATGGTATGGTCTACCTCGCCTGAAAATGCCAATACCTTGTTAAAGTTCAATGAGGGTGAATGGCAGGTGCGCTTTGCTGAATTAGCTCAGGGCGCGGTGCATGCCACCCTAGGAAACCTGCGTCTCAATTCTGCACCGGCAGCCTTCCCTTTAAGTAAAATTCGGGCCAAGCAACTCATTGGACCTGCGCATAATCCCCAAGTTATTTTAGTCGGCGATGCCGCCCATGTGATGCACCCCTTAGCAGGGCAGGGACTTAACCTAGGCTTACGCGATGTGGCAACCGTCTTACGGGTACTAGAAAAAAGGGAGTCTTTTCGCCAAATAAATGACCGCATGTTGTTGCGTCGCTATGAACGCGAGCGTCAGGGCGATACTAGTGCCCTACTTTGGGTTACTGATCGCCTAAAAAAATTATTTGCTGCGCAAAGCACTTTCGAGCAGGGCTTACGGAATTGGGGCCTTGGTTTAGTTAATCAGAGCCATTTATTGAAACGCCGTTTAATTCATCAGGCATTAGGAGAAAATCATTTTGAATAGAATTATTACTTCACAATTTCTAGCTACTTTTTTTTATCCTCTATTGCTCTTGCTATCAATTTCCCAAGTAAACGCGCAAAGTACTCCCGTTAAGGCGCCTGCGCCAGTAGTTAGTGCAACTCCAAGTGTCGTTATCACTCCAGGTAACGTCGAACGCACAATTAAAACTGAATTACAAAAAAAATTGGGCACCTCTGCCAATGTGAAAGGGGTGATCCCGAGCCCAGTAAGCGGTATCTATGAAGTTCAGGTGGGTAATGAAATTGTCTATACCGATGCCAACGCAAAATACTTGATTCAGGGTAATTTGATTGACTTAGTCAGCGGTAAAAATTTAACTGAAATACGGCAGTCCGATTTAAACCGCATTCGCTGGGCCGATCTTTTACCGAGCAATGCCTTAAAGGATGTGCGGGGCAATGGCAGTAGGCAATTAGCGATTTTTGCCGACCCTAATTGTGGCTACTGTAAGCGTCTTGAGAAAGCCCTGCAACCCCTTGATAACATCACCATCTATACCTACCTAGTACCCATTCTCTCACCTGACTCGGCCCAAAAATCAAAACAAATTTGGTGCTCGACCGATCCCTTGAAAACTTGGCACGACTGGATGATTAACGGTATTGCACCAACGGGTAAAGCAGATTGTGCGACGCCAATTGAAAAAAACCAAGCATTGGCAAAAACCTATTCGGTTACCGGCACACCGACACTATTTTTTACCGACGGTAGTCGTATTCCTGGTGCAGCCCAAGTAAGTGATATAGAGAAAAAATTAGCCTCCTTAAAATAAGTCAACTCTGCGCAACCATGTCGACCTCAACTCTATCCCCGACTTTAAATGCCGATGAACCCTTTGTAATTCAATACACCATTTGGCCTGCTGATTTAGTCGGGCATCGCTTTCAAGTCAATTTATGTATTCTCAAACCCCATGCCGATGGGCAAATTTTGCAAATGCCCACCTGGATTCCAGGTAGCTATTTAATCCGCGATTTTAGTAAACAAATCGAAACGCTAACCGCTTTTGCTCGCATTGGATCTAAGCTTAAGCCACTGAAATTAACTCGACTTGATAATGATCGTTGGCAATTACCCCCAGTAGATGGAGCAGTAGAAGTGAATGCCACCATTTACGCCTTTGATCCCTCAGTACGTACTGCTTACTTAGATCAGGAGCGGGGGTTTTTTAATGCAAGCAGTCTCTGCTTGGCAGTAAACGGTCAAACTGATTTACCTTGTTCGCTCATCCTAGTGCCTCCGCAACACAATCTCAAGCAAGCAAATGAGTGGCAGGTACAAACCACTTTAACGAGCGCCAAAGTAGATACACAGGGATTTGGTTTTTATTTGGCTCGAAACTATGATGATTTATTAGATCATCCCGTTGCCTTAGGCCAATTTCAGCTAGTCCACTGGCGCTCAGGTGGTGTAAGGCACACTATGGCCATTCAGGGCTGCCGACTAGCAATTGATGCCAAGCGCCTTGGCAATGACCTACAAGCTATCTGCACTACTGCAATTCATTTCTTTGAGCCTAAAACCCAAAAGCCCCCGTTCACCAATTACACGTTTTTGGTGAACGCAGTACTTGCTGGCTACGGTGGGCTTGAACATCGCAATAGCTCGGCCTTGTTATGTCGACGTGAGCAAATTCCCCAAATTAATGCTGTGCTTGATGAATCTGCCTACCGCGAATTTTTGGGCTTATGTAGTCATGAGTATTTTCATGCTTGGCTGGTTAAGCGTATCCAAGCAAAAGTATTTCAACCGTATCGGCTCGATCAGCGCACGCATACGCGCTTGCTCTGGCTCTTCGAAGGCTTTACGAGTTATTACGATGACTTACTCTTATTGCGCAGTAAGCGCATGACGCTTAAAACCTATTTAGAGTGTGTGGCAAATAACTGGAATAGTGTGTTACGCGGCTCAGGACGGCACAAGCAAAGTCTAGCCGACAGCTCTTTTGACGCTTGGACAAAATTTTATCAAAGCGATGAAAATACCTCTAATGCCGTAGTCAGTTATTACGCTAAAGGCGCAATGCTCGCCTTGGGTCTTGATTTGCTTATCCGCCACTTTTCGCAGCAACGTAAATCATTAGATGATGCCATGCGCCTACTTTGGAAATGGCATGGCCGCACTCAAAAAGGCCTTCCTGAAGAAGGACTAGATGCAATTATGTTAGTGCTCTTGGGGCCAGAATTTGCTAAACCTTGGAAAGATTTTAAAGCGCGCTATATCAACGGTACCGAAGATATTCCTTTAGAAGAATGGTTTGACCCCCAAATTATTCGTGTCAAACTCAAAACCCTTGCTCATATTGAGCAACTTAAGCTCGATTTTGGCTTTCGTTTTATTGAGGCACAAGGCTGGCTCAAAATTACCCATGTATTTGATTCTGGCTTTGCCCAAATAGCAGGACTAGCTCCACACGATTTACTCATTAGCATTAATGAGCAGCGTGTCACTGTTGCGCGCTGGAATAGCGTACTGAATCAACTCAAACTTGGTGAACGCATTCGGATCCGCTACTTCCGTCAAGACCTGGAACACGAGACTCGGCTGCAATTAAAAATACTCGAGCCTATCGCTCAATACCAATTGCTGCCGAGCAATGAGAAATTTAACTGACGCGATACCTTTGTCGTGGCGTGAATTATTGCGGGATTATTTGCAGTCAGCGGCTTGGCATGAGTTACAGTCTCGCCTGCAAGCCGAAATTAGGTTGTATCCCCAAGCCATTTGTCCGCCGCCTGAATTTTTTTTTAAAGCGCTTGAACTGACTGCGGTAGATCAAGTAAAAGTGGTCATTCTCGGTCAAGACCCTTATCACTCCCCTGGCTTAGCCCAAGGACTAGCCTTCTCAATTCCTGCAGATATTGCCATTCATTCCAAACAGTTTCCCAGCTCCTTACGTAATATTAGTAAAGCGCTGGCTCTTGAAGGGCTTGGTTTACTCAAACATGGTGACCTTAGTCATTGGGCTAAACAAGGTGTGCTGCTTCTCAATACGGCTTTAAGTGTGCGTCTGGGTAAACCAACTAGCCATACCCATTTGGGTTGGGGCAGCCTGATTGATCACCTTATTCTCCAGCTAGCAAGGCAACGCCCCAACTTAGTCTGGCTTTTGTGGGGAGGGCATGCGCAAGCTAAATTACCGCTCATTGAGCGCTCTGAAACGGGCATACAGCCCTTGATTTTGCAAGCCTCTCACCCCTCAGGCTTGGGGGTTTATAAAACTAAAAAACCTTTTTTAGAAGCCGGTAATACCGGTAGTTGCCGGCACTTTATACAAAGTAACCAATGGCTGCAGAAATTAGGGAAAGCCGAAATTAGCTGGGCTAGCGGGTAAAACTGGTGTAAATTGCCGCCACCATCCAAGCGGCCAAAATGGCAATGAACCATTCGAGCATTTGACCTGGCTTTACAAGGGCTCCCATTAAGGCCAAAAATGAACCTCCCCAGGCCCCAATAAAACCTGCGCCGATCGCGCCAATAATGCCTTTTATGCGCCCTCCCCCCCTATTCGAGGGCGTTTTTCGTGCAGGATAAAAGTACCAGGCTGACCAGCCTACAGCACCCCCAAGCAACAGAAAAGCTAAAAACCCCATCACTATCCCCATTAACAACGCCATCATATCTATAATCACCAGCATGAAGCTGCTGACACTAGGCATCAATCATCACACAGCGCCAGTGGCAGTTCGGGAAAAGGTGGCTTTTGATCCTGAATCTCTCCAAGATGCGCTGCATGATTTACGCTCGCACCTTAGCAGCGTAAATAGCACTCACCTGCCCGAAGCAACCATTTTATCGACTTGTAACCGTACCGAGTTGTACTGCGCTGCGAATGATGCTAAGTCTGAAGTTTTATTGCACGCGGCTACATTCGATTGGCTGGCTAAAAGCCAAAAATTGGCGCCCAGTACTTTAGAACCCCACCTCTATTCATTGCCACAATCAGATGCTGTAAGGCATGCTTTTCGGGTAGCGTGCGGGCTGGATTCAATGGTGATTGGGGAAACCCAAATTTTGGGGCAAATGAAAGACGCTGTACGCACAGCTAATGAAGCTGGCACCCTAGGCACCTATCTTAATCAACTGTTTCAAAAAACCTTTGCAGTTGCCAAAGAAGTGCGCGGCTCAACCGAAATTGGTGCACATTCCATTTCAATGGCTGCAGCCTCAGTTCGTTTGGCCGAACGTATTTTTGAAAAACTAGCTGAGCAGAAAATTTTATTTATTGGCGCAGGGGAAATGATTTCACTTTGCGCCACCCATTTTGTGGCTCGTCAACCGGCTCTTGCTGCCGTTGCTAATCGCACTCTTGAGCGTGGTCAAGAGTTAGCCGATGCGATTTCTGCTCAGGGCATTCCAGCAGAAACCTTACGTCTCTCTGAGTTACCGAGTCGGCTGCATGAATTTGACATTATTGTTTCCAGCACCGCTAGCACCCTGCCGATTATTGGTTTGGGAATGGTCGAAAGTGCGCTCAAACTCCGTCGACGGAAGCCAATGGTGATGATTGATTTGGCAGTGCCACGTGATTTTGAACCAGAAATTACGCGCTTAAACGATATCTATTTATATACCGTTGATGACCTTGGTGCAATGATTCAAACGGGCGCCTCGCTCCGCTTGGCGGCGGTTGATCAAGCTGAAGCGATCATTACTGATCGAGTGGGTAATTTTATGCATTGGCTACAAGGCCGTGATGCCGTGCCTTTAATCCAAGATATTCAGCAGCGCGGCGAGCATCTCCGGCAAATTGAGCTAGAGCGAGCGATGAAGCGCTTAATGCGCGGCGATGATCCACTTGAGGTTTTAAATCTCATGGCACAAGGCTTAACCAATAAATTTCTACATGGTTCCTTACACGCCTTACAGCATGCTAATGGCGCAGAACGGGATGCCTTAATTAAACTCTTACCCAAGCTATTTATTACGCAAACTGGTGTCCATGGCACCGATCATTCTTCAGACCCTATTAGCGCTTCCAAACCCGCCAAGCCAGAGCATTAAATGAAACCCAGCATGCGGGCCAAGCTGGTGCATCTTGATACCCGTTTGGCTGAGCTTAACTCTCTCTTAACTTCATCAGAGTCAACCAAGGATATGGACTCGTATCGCAGGTTGACACGAGAACATGCAGAAATTGCTACTGTGGTTGAGCAATTTGGCTTTTATCGCCAAGCCGAAGCAAATTTAGCGGCTGCTGAAGAGATGCGGAGCGACCCTGAAATGAAAAATTTTGCCGATGAAGAGCAAAAACAAGCTAGCAATCAAATGCTTGAGCTTGAAGCTAGCTTACAAACCTTGCTTTTGCCCAAAGATGAAAATGATGAACGCAATGTCTTTCTAGAAATTCGTGCTGGAACTGGCGGCGATGAAAGTGCGCTATTTGCCAATGATTTATTACGGATGTATACCCGTTTCGCTGAGCGACAAGGTTGGAAAGTGGAAATCGTGAGTGCTGCTGAATCTGCTTTAGGGGGTTACAAAGAAGTAGTCTTGCGCTTAATTGGTCAATCGGTCTATGCGCGCATGAAATTTGAATCGGGTGGACACCGGGTGCAACGCGTGCCACAAACAGAAACTCAAGGACGGATTCATACGTCCGCTTGTACGGTTGCGGTCATGCCTGAGGCCGATGAAATTGAGGCGGTAAAAATCAATCCGGCTGACTTACGCATCGATACCTTTCGTGCCTCTGGTGCGGGGGGACAGCATATTAATAAAACCGATTCAGCCGTGCGTATTACTCATCTTCCGACTGGCATTGTGGTGGAGTGCCAAGACGATCGAAGCCAGCACCGCAATAAAGATCAGGCCATGAAAGTACTGGTTGCACGCATTATGGATGCCCGCCACCGTGAACACCATCAACAGGAAGCGCAAACCCGTAAATCGCTAATTGGTTCAGGCGATCGTAGCGATCGAATTCGGACTTATAACTTTCCACAAGGACGCATTACCGACCACCGTATTAATCTCACCTTATACAAAATTGAAGCCATGATGGATGGTGATTTAGGTGATCTGATGAATGCGCTAGCGGCCGAACATCAGGCTGAACTTTTAGCTGCCCTTGGCGATACTTAAGTCGCCGTTAACAACCCCTTAATTCACCTCATGGCCACCATTCGTTCGGTATTGAGTAAGACTGATTTGCCGGCTGCCGAGGCCCGCACTTTATTGGCGCATTTATTCGCGCACTATTTTCAACTGCCGAAGTCAGCCTTAATTAGCCGTGATGAGATGCCCCTTTCTGACCCTTTCCTCACTGACTGGCAAGCCCTAGAAGCCAGACGCATGAACGGCGAGCCCATTGCCTATCTTATTGGCAAACGGCCTTTTCATCAAATTGAACTAGCGGTGAATTCGGCCGTATTAATACCCCGCCCTGAAACAGAATTATTGGTTGATCTTGCCCTGCAGGAAATGGCTCGGCTAAAACAGCAAAACCCAGCTGCTGCTCGCCATATACTCGATCTCGGCACAGGTTCTGGCGCCATTGCCCTAGCCATTGCCGCAGCCTTTGACGAACCTCAGGAGGCTATAAGTCAGCCCCGCATTGTGGCAACAGATCTTTCCGCCGAGGCCCTTCGCGTAGCCAAATTCAATGCGGTACATTTAAATCTTGATCAACGCATCGAATTGATTGAGGGCGATTGGTATCACGCTTTACCGCAACCCCTATTTACTGGGACTTTTGACCTCATTCTGAGTAATCCGCCGTATATTCATGCAAAAGACCAGCATTTACAGCAGGGTGATTTACGTTTTGAGCCCTTAGCCGCCCTAAGCGATGGAATAGATGGACTAAGTTGTCTGCGCACAATTATTGCAGGCGCGCCCCTATTTTTGCGGCCGCAGGGCTTCATTGCAGTGGAGCATGGCCATGATCAACTGAGCTCAGTCCTGCAGATGATGAACCGGGCTGGGCTACAAGAGGTGAAATCGTATACCGATCTAGCTGGACATCCCCGGGTAGTTAGTGCTCGCAAGCTAAATTAGCTGAATAACCCTAATTTGCATTCAGTCTTAAAATCGAGGAAAGTCTTCAGTGGTAATTAATTAATCAAATACAGAATTTATGAAGGATTCAAAATGGACGCCCAAGCACAAATTAAAGAAATTATTACTAGCCACCCGGTAGTGTTATTCATGAAAGGCACTGCGCAGTTTCCTCAGTGTGGCTTTTCCGGCAATGCAGTCAATATTCTCCGCGCCTGTGGTGTCGAGCACTTACATACAGTGAATGTATTTGATGATGAGGGTATTCGCCAAGGCATTAAACAATATGCCAATTGGCCCACTATTCCCCAGCTCTACATTAACGGTGAATTTGTGGGCGGCTCAGATATTTTGACAGAAATGTACGAAAGTGGCGAACTACAAAAATTAATTAAGCCCTAAATCTAGCGCAGCTAGCGTAAGCTATCACCATGGCGCTGGATTTTTCTATCCTACTTTTATTTGGCCTGTTGGTCGGTTCGTGCACTGCCCTATTGGTCTATGCACTCAATCTTAAATCCACCTTAAGAAACCAGCAGACCCTTACCCTTACCGAAAATGGTTTGATTGAAAGCCTACGCAATGAACGTGATCTGGCAATTCAAAATGCGATTCGACTAGAAGCAGAATTAGCTGCAGAGCGCCGTCAAGCACAGGCAAGGCTCGAGTCACTCAATGAAGCGAAAGAAGCCCTGACAGCGCAATTTAAAAATTTAGCTAATGACATTTTGGAAGATAAAAGCAAACGCTTTGTAGAACAAAATGCAACCAGCTTAGATGCCTTACTAAAGCCACTACAAACCAAGCTTACAGAATTCAAAGAGCAAGTCAGTAGCTCGTATCAGAACGAAGCGCGAGAACGTTTTGCACTTAAAACTGAAATTGAGCGGCTTTCTAATTTAAATTTACGCATGTCTGATGAAACCCGTTCGCTTACTCAAGCCCTGAAAGGCGACGCCAAGGCACAAGGAAACTGGGGAGAATTGGTTCTTGAATCGATTCTAGAATCTTCTGGTTTACGCAAAGGTGAAGAATATCTAGTGCAAGACAGTCATACGCAGGCTGATGGCTCCCGTTTACAGCCCGATGTTGTCATCCGCTTGCCTGAAGGCCGTCATATCGTGGTTGATAGCAAGGTTTCAATTACAGCCTATGCACGTTATGCCGAAGCGCTTACCCCAGAAATTGGCCAGCCCGAGTTAAATTTACACATTCAATCGATTCGACAACATATGCAGGGACTTTCTAGTAAAAACTATAGTGCTCTGCATGGCTTAGGTGCCATTGATTTTGTTTTAATGTTTATTCCTATTGAGCCCGCCTTTATTGCCGCCATGAAGGCCGCGCCCAACTTACAAGATGAGGCCTTGTCTAAAAATATTGTTTTAGTTTGCCCCAGCACTCTCATGGCGACTTTAAGAACGGTGGCTCATTTATGGCGACAAGATCAACAAAATCGGAATGCGCTTGAAATTTCTCGTCAGTGTGGCGCGCTCTACGATAAATTTGTTGGCTTTGTAGAAGATTTACAAAAATTAGGTCAGCGGCTTGAGCAAGCACAAAGCTCATACCACGATGCCTTTAGTAAACTTAAATCGGGTAAAGGCAATTTAATTCGTGCTGCTGAAAAGGTACGTGCCTTAGGCGTAAAGCCCAGTAAATTAATTGATACCATGTTAATTGAAGCAGCTGACTCGGCAGACCTTGCGAACGAATAAATAAAAAACCCTGTTACCGTAGTAACAGGGTTTGTTTAATTCTAAAACTAGACTATTATTTTGCTGCTTTACGTCCACGTGAAGCTGGTGTGCTTGCTTTTTTAACTTGGTTCAATTGACCTTTAACCGAATCCATTGCTTGGTCAGCATTCTTTTCAACTGTAGCCAGGGCTTCTTTGCTTGCAGCACGGAACTGCTCAAAACCTTGTAAAACGCTACCGAATGAAGTTTTGAAGGCAGAAATATAGACGTCTGATCCTGCAGGTGCATTGCTGGCCAAGGTATTCATCCAATCTTGCGCGCTCGCTTGAATTTCATCAATGCTGGCATCAACTACATTCACAAACTCTTTATTGCTATCACGCAATAACTGAGTTACTTTACGTTGATAATCGGAAGCTTGATCACTTACTTCTTGCAAGGCATCAACACTCATCATTTCAGTTACTTGTTTTGGGTCTTTGGCACTCAGCACAGCTTGGAAGCTATCTTGAGCATTGACTAAAACTTCTTTAGAGGCAGCATAGTTCAGGGCAGCTAATTTCTCAGCGTTTTCTAGAGCAGCTTCGCTTAAAGAAAAAGTAGACTCGAGGCCTTTGCTTTGAATTTGCGACAATTTAGCGGTAATTTGATCTTGGTTCATGTGGGTTTCCATTTATAAATTAAAAGCGATTAAAAAATATATCATTAATATTGCACTGCACCATAGTACTTTAATGGAGCAGCGAATAGAAATCAAGAATTATTTGCTGCTTTGCAACAAATAATTCTCATATAGGCAAAATGTTCAATAAAATCAATACTTTAGATATAAAAAATAATTCTATGAAATACCGTAAAGTTGCCGTAGCGGCCTGTTTTGGCACCTTTTTAGAGTGGTATGACTTTCTGTGCTTTGCTGCGCTAGCAATTCAATTTGGCCCCTTATTCTTCCCATTTAGTAGCGCAGATGGCACTTCGTCCAATAGTCTGCTAGCGAGCCTAGCGACGTTTGGCGTAGGCATGGTGTTTCGCCCTATTGGTGCAGCTTTTTTTGGATCTTTGGCTGATCGCATTGGTCGGCGCCCCGTATTTTTGATCACGATGACACTGATGGGTGGATCAACTTTAGCGGTGGGCTTCTTACCCACCTTTAATCAAATTGGCTATGCCGCTCCAGTGTTATTAATTATTCTGCGCTTGTTACAGGGCTTATCGGCTGGTGGAGAAATTGGCGGTAGCGCAGTGTATTTAGCCGAACATGCTAACTTCGAAAAGCGTGGCTTTCAAACGAGTTTTTTGCAGTTAATGGGCCCGCTAGGCATATTGGCCTCAACCTTGCAAATCGCCTATTTGCAATTTGTGCTTAGTCCCGAGGCATTTCAAGAATGGGGTTGGCGCGTGCCCTTTTGGGTTTCCTTATTACTGCTCATCATTGCCTTAAAGACCCGCGTCGCTTTAGAGGAAACACCGATTTTTACTGCGCTTCATACTGCACAGGCAATTAGCAAAACGCCTTTACGGGATAATTTTCGTGATCAAACTACCCGGCGGCATATGTTCATCTTATTTTTTTGTATTTCAGCGGGTGGCTCAGTACTGTTCTTTTGTGTGCAGGTGTACACCGCAATCTATTTAAAATCGGCCCTCAAAATAGATCCCCAATTAGTTAATTCATTCAGTATCTATGCCACTTGCGCTTTATTCCCCTTGACCATCACTGCTGGCGCACTTTCTGATCGCTTTGGTCGAAAACCAATTGTGATTGCCGGTCTTATTCTGGGTACACTTTTCATTCTGCCTGCTTTTGCTCTGTTGGGGCACTTGGCTAGCAATGCAGCACAAAATAGCGTTGCGCTGATCTGGGTTTTGGTGGCGCTATCTCTGCCATTAGCATTGGTCATTGGTCCACAATCGGCCTTATTGGCTGAACTTTTTCCTGCACAACGTCGTAGTAGTGCTGCCACCCTGCCACACAATTTTGCTGCTGGCTGGATTGGTGGTCTATTACCATTAATTGTGACTTGGCTAAATCAAACTTGGGCTAGCCCCTTAGTTGGGCTTTGGTACCCTACGGTATTTTTAGCTAGCGCTGCGCTACTTGCTATTTTTTATTTACCCGAAACCCGCCGCATTAACTTGCATCATTAACTACGGCAGTGCGCACTTAAAAATGCTTCGAGTTCGCGTATCGGTAAAACATCATCGAATAAGATATCTCGATTTGCTTGTATTTGCGCAACGATGTTAGTGCGATAGACTGAGTCTTGCGCTAAACGGACAGCAAGCGCTATGTACTCTTCGGCTGAATGGGTAATTAATTCAGGTAAATTAATGCGCTGTAAAATTCCTGCTGCGAGCCGTCCACGCATAAATTCTCCAGCTAGAGTGACGATCGGTAAATCACACTCAATGGCTTGCATGGCGGTATTGAAACCTGAAAACCCAAGCGTATCTAAAAATACATCAGCCTGCTGCATGAGACTAAAAAAATCGGGGCGTTCTAACCAAGGCACAAAGACCACGAAATCGCTTAACTTTAGCTGTTCCTTGGCAAAGGCTTGGGTTAATCGTGCCTCAAAGCGTGCTGTTAAATTGGCTTTGCTGTTCGCCACAAAAAATACAAGCTGGCAGGGCCCTAAGCGACGGGCAATTTCCACCAAAACCCAGTCGAATTGCGCAGCATATTTAAAAATACTGCCGGGACAAAGCAAAATGGGTAATTTTGTATTGATGCCAAAGTGCGCTAAGTTCACTTCGGTTGGGTTGACGCTCAGTCGCTCATAGCAACAGCCTAAATTAGATAAGGCTAATAATTGTTCAGAATAGTTATTGGGCGAAGCTGCATTTTCAAAACACTGTGCTGAAATAAAATAATCCATGGTGGGCAAACCGGTGGTTTCTGGATGCCCCCACATCACCAGCTGCAACGGCGCCAATCGTAAGCTGGCCAGCTTTGTAGTCATTTGATCCATGCCAACGTCGGGATAAATTAAGACTTCTACTTGTTGGGCCAAGATCGTTTCAGCCCAATCAGCTACTGCCGTCTTACCCTCAATAAATGATGTGGCCAAAGAGCGTGCTAGTTGCGTTTCTTGATCGTGCACTTGGCCTAAATAAAAGAAAATTAATTCAAATTCGCTACGCTTTAAATGATGAGCGAGACCTCTTAAAAATGCATTCCAAACGGGATGATCACATAAGTAATGGGTCACAATACCCAAGCGAATACGTCCACGAACCGCAAACTCCCGGGCTTGGTATCCCTGGCTTTGCTCCCAATTAGCCATTAATCGACGACATAGCTGACCATAGGTGCTCATTAATTCACGGTTGTTTTCCGCCTGATAAGCCAAATAAAAAGGCTGAAAGCTACCTACCACATCAGGGCCGACCCCAACTCCAAGCGGGGCTGTAGCGTGACTTTCAGGTGCGGCAAACCAAGCATCTAATGCATGCAAACTAGCTGTAAATTGTTCGCGTGCAATTTTGAGATTTGCTCCAAAACCCTCAATTTGGGGGATTTGCAGAAAAGTTCGCGCCCATTTTGCGCGCGCTAAGTTTGGATTAATGGCCAAGGCCTTATCGCAACTAAGAGCACCTTCCTGCTCTTGACCCATATCTCCCAATAAAATGCCGCGGTTATACCAAGGATCGGCAAGACCAGGATTTATTTGCAGCGCTTTTTCGTAACACTGCAAAGCCTCTAGCGGTTTTTCTAAGGCCTTATAAGTATTGCCTAAATTATTATAGGCAAGCGCATTATTTGGTTGCAGGTGCACTGCTTTTTCATAGCTTTGTAAAGCTGCATCATATTCAGCTAAGGCAAATAAAGCGAAGCCTTGGTTGAGATAAGCTTCAGAAAAATGAGCGTCAACCCGAATCGCTTGCGCAAAATAAATTAATGCGTTGCGATAATCTTGCTGCTGAATTAAAAGTAAGCCGAGATTGTTATAAGCCTCGACAAAGTGCGGATCTAAATCAATTGCTTTGTTATAACTTTTCAATGCAGCGGGATAATTTCCCAGTGCACTATAGGCATTTGCTAGATAGAGGTGGGCATGAGCTGATTTTGGGTTTAAAGCGATGCCCTTGCTAAACCAGTCAAGCGCCTCTTGGTTTTTGCCGGCCTGTGCGCATTGAATGCCAATGCCGGTAATGGTCTCAAAATCGCTAGCCATGTGCTGTAATTTTCAATCGAAAAAAGTGGTGCCCCATGTCCGACTCGAACAGACCACCTACTGATTACAAATCAGTTGCTCTACCAGATGAGCTAATGGGGCATGTAGCTATTTTAAACTACTTATTTGCCACTAAGGGCGAGCGCCAACGAAGCACCATACGCTTGAAATCTTCCTTCCAAAGGCCTAAACGCGACAGTTCATAATCTTCACCAGTTGAGCCAGCAAAACCAGCTAAAGCCGGCCAAATTGGCAATATAAATGCTTGTAGTTTTTTTTCTAAAACGATTTTTTTGAAGCATTGCTCAATCGTTTGCCGCAAAGGATCGTTGACCTGCAAATAGGCTTGCGCAAAAGTTTCGCGATAAAACGCTTTATCAACGATAAAAAAACGGGTATCAATATGATTTAAGGTGTAAGGCTTAAATTTCGTGACATTCGAAAAATCGGCATTGCAAATAAATCTACCATTCCAATACCGCAGGCAGGCAGAAAAGTTTTTTATCCATACTTTTGAAGTACATTTAATAAAAAAACTGGCCGCCTGCAAATGCTTTGAATGATCTAAAGCATAGTTAATGATTTCACCTTCACCATAACCTTTGCCAAGCTTGGCAACAAGCGCAGCATCATTTTGAAAATGGAGACATTCAATTTTCGCTTGGGGGAAATGGGTGCGCATGATGGTAGATAAGTCAAAATTAGAACCGTCGCAAATCACCATTTGAATTTCAGGTTCCAGTTCCAGCCATTTACCAATCGCAACCAAAGTAAGTCGCAGACGTTCGTCTGGATCACTAATAACGGGTTGCTGATCAGCAATGCTAATTGCCGAAGTTATTAATAATGGTGGTAGTTGCATATGCGTATGCATACTCAGTAGATATTACTTAACAATTTTTAAGGCTGGCCTACTAGCAGTCGCTGGCTTACTTTTTCTTAAGGACTCTGCAGCACTATCATCTGGCGGATTTGCCTCAAAAGGAAATGACATGCCTTGGCCATTTTCACGCGCATAAATTGCTAAGACATGTGAAATAGGCACGAAAACTTTTTTAGGAACCCCACTAAAGCGAGCTTGAAAACTAATTGAGTCATTTTCAAGCTGTAATTCATGACATGCTTCAGTTGAAAGATTTAAAACAATCTCATCATTTTTAACAAACTCCATTGGCACTTCAACCTGCTGATCTACAAAAACAGCAATAAATGGAGTAAAACCAAAATCGCTGCACCACTGATGTAGTGCGCGAATTAAATAGGGTTTTGTACTAGGGGTGTGATCGGCCATGTGTTCGACGGGTACAAAACCCCTAGTTTAGGTCTGAGTCTAATACTGCTTAGCGACGCATGACTTTTTCGGAAGGGGTTAAAGCCTCAATATAGGCTGGGCGACTGAAAATACGTTCGGCATATTTCAGCAAAGGCGCAGCGTTACGCGATAAATCAATGCCATAGTGTTCAAGGCGCCACAATAGCGGCGCAATAGCCACATCAAGCATAGAAAACTCATCGCCTAACATGTACTTGTTTTTGATAAAGATCGGGGCTAACTGGGTTAAGCGATCACGAATTGCCAAGCGGGCTTTATCGTGTCCTTTTTCGGCGGCCTTGCCTTTTTCATTTTCTAAACCAATGACATGAATAAAGAGTTCTTTTTCAAAATTAAAGAGGAATAAACGAGCCCGAGCCCGTGCAACTGGATCGGGTGGCATTAATTGGGGATGTGGGAAACGCTCGTCGATATATTCATTGATGATATTGGATTCATACAAAATCAAATCTCGCTCGACCAAAATTGGTACTTGAGCGTAGGGGTTCATCACTGAGATATCTTCGGGTTTGTTGAATAAATCAACATCGCGAATCTCAAAATCCATGCCTTTTTCGAATAACACTAGGCGGCAGCGTTGCGAGAATGGGCAGTTTGTGCCCGAGTACAACACCATCATATGCAAATATCCTTAAAAAAATAACTTAGTGAATGTTTTTCCAATAGGCCTTATTCAGGCGCCATGCAAATACAGCAAAGAGCGCCAGAAATAACACCACCAACACACCCAGACGTTTACGCTCTAGCTGCACAGGTTCGGCCATCCATGACATGAATGCGACTAAGTCTGCCACATTATCGTCGTATTCTGCAGACTTCATGGTTCCGGGGGTGATCTGCTCAAAACCAATGAACTTTTTTTCTATTCTACTTGGGTCATGCGGGTCTTTGACTTCAGCAAATTTTGCCCCGCGCTCGCCTTGCAATTGCCATAATGCATGCGGCATGCCAACATTAGGGTAGACCAAATTATTCCACCCCGTTGGGGTTGAGTCATCTTTATAAAAAGTGCGTAGGTAGGTATAAATCCAATCGGTGCCACGAGCACGCGCTTCTACCGATAAATCGGGAGGGGCTTTGCCAAACCATTCTTTAGCGTCTTTGGCTGACATGGATATCGTCATTAAATCGCCCACTTTGGCGCCATTTAAAATTAAATTATCTTTAATTTGCTTATCAGTTAGCCCAATATCACGTAAGCTGCTATAGCGAACCGATTCAGCCGAATGACACCCAGCGCAATAGTTAACGTAGAGTTTTGCGCCGTTTTGCAGCGAGGCATGATTGCTTACTCTTTGAGGCGCAGCATCTAAAGGAAAGCCGGCTTCATTAGCATTTACTTCGGCTAAGAATAAAAAGCCACAGGTCGCTATTACTGCGCTAGTTCGACAAATATGGTTAAAGATTGACAGAATCGCTTGCATGCTAGTTCCTAATTCTTCTTAGTAGTCCACATCAATGGGGCTGGAAAGTAACGCGGCTTGGAACAGGCTTGAACTGACCAAGCTGGCTCCAAAAAGGCATTGCCAAGAAAAAGCCCAAATAATAAATGGTGCAAATCTGGGAAATCTTTTCAAACACAGGCGATGGTGGCTGAATACCCAAGTAGCCCAAGATAATAAAACTCACTACAAATACACCGTAAATATATTTGTGAAAATTGGGGCGATACCGAATAGATTTCACTTTAGATTGATCAAGCCAAGGGAGAAAGAAAATTACTACTACTGAACCGCCCATAATGACCACGCCCCAAAACTTGGCATCTAGCAAGTAAAAACCAACAGCTAGTGCTGCCAAAATGAAGACGCAGAGGGCTTTCATTATCAAGGTCTTGGCACGAACCATGGACATTCCTAAGATCACCGCAAAAAAGATCCATAAGGGAATAAGGAAAGAAGTAGTAGTGCCACGCAACATCGAATAAAAGGGCGTGAAATACCAGACTGGCGCAATGTGGGCAGGCGTCTGAAATGGATTTGCGGGGATGAAATTATTTGCTTCAATAAAATATCCGCCCATCTCTGGCGCAAAAAAGATAATTAGCGCAAAAATAATTAAAAATATGCTCAGCGCCATTACATCATGTACGGTATAAAAGGGATGAAAAGGTACGCCATCAACGGGATGTCCATCAGCATCAAGAGTGTCTTTAATTTCTATCCCATCGGGATTATTCGAGCCAACCTCGTGCAAAGCCACAATATGTGCGGCAACCAAACCAACTAAAACAAGTGGAATAGCAATAACGTGAAAAGCAAAAAAGCGATTTAAAGTTGCATCGCCAACTACATAGTCGCCCCGTAACCAAAGTGATAAATCAGGGCCAATTAAAGGGATGGCTGAAAATAGATTCACAATGACTTGTGCGCCCCAATACGACATTTGCCCCCAAGGTAAGAGGTAGCCAAAAAAGGCTTCGCCCATTAAGCATAAAAAGATGGCCGTGCCAAAAATCCAAATGAGTTCGCGAGGTTTACGATAAGAGCCGTAAATCATGCCACGAAACATATGCAAATACACCACGATGAAAAACATCGAGGCGCCGGTAGAGTGCATATAACGAATTAGCCAGCCAAACGGTACCTCACGCATGATGTATTCAACCGACTCGAATGCTTTAGCGGCATCGGGTTTGTAATTCATGGTTAAGAAAATGCCGGTAATGATTTGATTAGCTAAAACGACGATTGAGAGAGCGCCAAAGACATACCAAAAATTCAGATTTTTAGGGGCATAGTAACCAGTAAGGTGAGCTTTAATAGTCGACGACAAAGGGAAACGTGAATCAACCCAAGCCAGCAATTTTTGCGTTATTGGCGCATTGTCTGGAACTTTTATTTCATGAAATGCCATGTATTTCTCCTGAGCTTTCTAATTAGGCTTTTGCATCATCGCCAATTAAAATCATTGTGTCGCTTAAGTACTTATGGGGTGGCACTTCGAGATTGTCGGGGGCAGGTTTATTTTTATAAACTCGACCAGCAAAGTCAAAAGTGGACCCATGGCAGGGGCAAAACCAACCACCAGGCCAATTATTGGGCAAAGAGGGTTGGGCTCCAGATTCAAATTTAGCTGATGGTGAGCAGCCTAAATGGGTACAAATACCGACCGCCACAAAATATTCTGGCTTGATCGAGCGATACTGATTGCGCGCATATGGGGGGGTTAGGGTGTCTTGATTGCGCAAGGAATTCGGGTCAGCCAGCTCGGGATCATTTTTGGGCAATTCGGCGACCTGTTCTGGGGTCCGCCTAACCACCCATACCGGCTTACCGCGCCATTCAACGGTTCTTACCTCATCGGGCTTCATGCCACTAATATCGACCTCAACAGGCGCTCCTGCGGCCTTGGCGCGCTCGGATGGCTGGAAACTGGTCACAAAAGGCACAAGCACAACTGCCCCTCCAATTCCCCCTACGACAGAGGTGGCAATTAGCCAATTCCGTCGACCTGTGTCGGTACTAGGCTGGTCACTCATTTACACAATTCCTTGAAAAATGCATTTTATGGGTAAAAATTGCTTAAACCGCCTATTTTAAAGTAAAAAGAGGTTTATGCGTTTAACTTTGGGCCAATTGAAGAGGAATTAAAGATGGGTGTCTTAAAAGAGTTTCGCGAATTTGCTGTTAAAGGGAGTGTGATTGACTTGGCGGTGGGCGTCATTATTGGCGCTGCTTTTGCCAAAATTGTCGATTCATTGGTCAATGATCTAGTGATGCCCCTACTCTCTACCTTGCTTGGGGGCCGCATTGACTTTACTAACCTCTTTTTTATTTTGGGTCAAGCCCCCGAAGGTGTGCCCCGTACTTATGAAGCACTGAAGAAAGCGGGCGTGCCCCTGTTTGCTTATGGTAATTTCATTACCATTTCCATTAACTTCTTTTTGCTGGCCTTTGTAATTTTTCAAATGGTCAAAATGGTAAATCGCGTGCGCTTAAGTGATGCCGCTGAGCAAGCTCCGGCTAAGCCTGCCCCAGAGCCAGAGGATATTACCCTGTTACGCGAAATTCGCGATAGCTTGAAAAAATAAACGGCATACTGCCTTATTTTGGAGAGACATGATTAAACGCCTCTGGCTTTTATTTGCCCAAGTAATTACGGTCTTGCTTGCCGTTTGGTTTATTGTGGCTACCCTAAAGCCCAGTTGGCTAACCGGCGTGCAGATCAGTTCCTTGGTAGATAATGTGAACCTCAAAGAAGCTAGTTATGACGGACACTCCATTAGCCCCGGCTCGCACTATGAAGCGGCTAAACGTTCGATGCCAGCAGTAGTCAATATTTTTAGCAGCAAGGCTCTGGCTAAAAGCTTAAATGGGAAAAATAATGCCCATCGCAATGAACCATGGTATCAATTTTTCTTTGGCGAACAAGGACCAGAAGATGAGCCAAGCACCAGCTTAGGCTCGGGTGTTTTGGTGAGCCCCGAAGGCGTCATCCTCACCAATCACCATGTGGTTGCGGGAGCCGATGATATTGATATTGCTTTATCTGACGGCAGAAAGACCAAAGCTAAAGTAATTGGTAGCGACCCCGATACCGATATTGCGGTACTGAAGATCGACTTAAAACAATTGCCACCACCCATTACCCTCGGAAAAATTGAGTCAGTCCATGTTGGCGATATTGTCTTAGCCATTGGTAATCCCTTTGGCGTTGGGCAAACAGTGACCTCAGGCATTGTTTCAGCCCTGGGTCGCGATCATCTGGGTATCAATACCTTTGAAAATTTTATCCAAACCGATGCGGCAATTAATCCTGGAAATTCGGGTGGGGCCTTGGTTGATACTCGCGGTCATTTAATCGGCATTAATACTGCCATCTACTCTCAAAGTGGTGGTTCAATGGGAATCGGTTTTGCCATTCCCGTGAACTTAGCAAAACAGGTCATGGAATCGATTCTCACTAACGGGAGTGTTACTCGTGGGTGGATTGGGGTCGAACCCCAAAACCTCTCAAAGGAATTAATTAAATCGTTTAATTTACCAAGCACTACTGTAGGCGTTTTATTATCGGGTGTTTTGGAAGGTGGTCCAGCAGATCGTGGTGGCGTAAAGCCCGGCGATATTTTAATTGCTGTCAATGAACGTTCTGTTGCCGATGTCACTGCATTACTAAACGCTATTGCCCAACTCGGCCCAGGTAACCAGGCCAACTTAAAAATATTACGCAAAGGAAAAGAACTGAATTTACAAGTGCCGATTGGTAAGCGTCCGCAGGCAGCAAAGAAACAATAAGTCTGCTAAGCGCCTATTTAGGAAGCCCTAATGAATCCTGGTGGGCTCTCAGACCGCGCTAGTGCGCCAAAATTTTTGACAAAAAGTCTTTGGCTCTTTGCGAACGCTCTTCAGGTCGGTTAAAGAAATCGTCGCGTGAACAATCTTCAACAATGCGCCCTTGATCCATAAAAATTACCCGATGGCTTACTTTGCGCGCGAAGCCCATTTCATGCGTTACACAACACATGGTCATACCGTCTTGAGCGAGCTTAACCATCACATCTAACACCTCACCCACCATCTCTGGATCTAAAGCTGAAGTAGGCTCATCGAACAACATCACGATGGGGTCCATCGTTAAGGCCCGCGCAATTGCCACTCGCTGTTGTTGCCCGCCCGATAGCTGGCCAGGAAATTTATCTTTTTGCTCCATTAAGCCGACGCGCTCAAGGTATTTTAGGCCATGGGCTTTAGCTTCGGCTGCAGATCGGCCCAAAACTTTCATTTGCGCCAACGTTAAGTTTTCAGTCACATTTAAATGTGGGAATAATTCAAAATTCTGAAATACCATGCCAACCTTTGCACGAAGTTGTGGAAGATTGGCCTTAGGATCATGTAAAGAAATCCCATTCACCGTTATTTCACCTGCCTGAAATGGCTCAAGTGCATTAATGGTTTTAATTAGGGTCGACTTTCCCGAGCCCGATGGACCACAGATCACCACTACCTCGCCTTTTTTAATCGAGGTAGTACAGTCTGTTAAGACCTGAAAAGTGCCGTACCACTTTGAAACGTTTTTAAAATCAATCATTAAAAGCTTCTCTATTTCTATTGGTTAATTTATTTAATAATAGCAACCTTACTTTGAACCCAACGCGCAAATTTAGACAGTGAAAAGCAAATCAAGAAATAGGTAACTGCGGCTAATAAGTACGCTTCAATAGGACGGCCAAAATTTTTGCCAACAATATCAAAACCTTTCAATAAATCATAAGCGCCAATGGCATATACCAAAGACGTGTCCTGAAAAAGCACAATGGTTTGAGTCATAAAAATCGGAATCATGTTTCGAAATGCTTGTGGCAAGACAATGAGGCTCATAGTTTGTGAATAATTCATTCCCAATGCCTCTGCAGCAAAGGTTTGTCCTGTACCAACCGATTTAATACCGGCCCGCACAATTTCGCAAAAGAACGCTGCCTCAAAAGCAATAAAGGTAATGGTGGCGGATAAATCAGCCCCAATAGGCGTGCCGATTAAAATTGGAATTAAGAGATAAAACCATAAGATCACCATCACTAGTGGAATAGAACGCATGGTGTTGACATATATTGTGGCGATATAAACCAGAACAGGTTTACCACTTAAGCGCATCAAAGCTAAGATTGTGCCAAAAAAAATACCCCCAATGGTAGCAACAACAGTGAGCTGTGCACTAAAGAGCAGCCCCTTCAAGATATAGCTTGAAAAGAGCTCCCAATTATAAATACTGAGGTCTAAATTAAGCATGGGACACGCTTATTTTTATTTGCATCTTTAATGACTCGTAAGCAAATTACTACGCGTACCCGGAATGGCGACGCGTTTTTCGATCAAGGTCATAATCCGATTGACACCAAAAGCTGAAAAAGCATAGAGCAAAGTCACAGCCAAATAAATTTCGACACCACGAGAAGTTTCTTCTTGCGCTTGCATTGCAAATAAAGTGAGTTCGGGTACTGATACCGCAAAGGCCACTGAGGTATTTTTGATTAAATTCATACACTCTGAGGTGAGTGGTGGAATGATGATCCGAAACGCAGTTGGCAAAATCACATACCGATAACTTTGGTAGGTACTTAACCCCAAAGCCAAGGCAGCCATACGCTGACCTGAAGATAAAGACTGAATACCCGCGCGCACTTGCTCTGCCATGCGTGCTGAGCTATAAAACCCTAAAGCAAAACAGACTAACCAATAGGCTGGTAAGCCCTTCATAACGGGGAAAATATTCGGCACGACGTGGTACCAAACAAAAACTTGCACCAAGACTGGGATGTTACGAAATACCTCCACCCAAGCAGTCGCAAAGCCCACCAACCATTTGCTTCCCTTCACATTTGCTGGAATTGTTCTGAGGGTACCCATGAGGGTGCCCAACACGAGCGCAATGACTAAACTGAGTGCTGCTACTAATAAGGTCCAGCCCCAGGCTTTAAGCAGCCAATCTAAATAGGTTGGGTCGGCGTCTTTGCCAAGTTGAAAAATAGAAGAGAGGCAGTTATCGGCCGCCTCTCCTGTAATGGTGTCTTTACAAAAGACACCCCAATCCATTGCCACTTTTAAACTACCAACTCTTCTAAGAGAAAATGCTTATTTCTTTTGATAGGCTTCAGCAGGTTTGTCATTAGGATTAGCCCAAGCCTGTTTGGTGCTTTCAGATAAAGCTAAACCGACCATGGCGTTTTTAGGTGGAATGGGCTGCAAGAACCATTTATTCCAAAGTCTGGTTAATGATCCGTCAGCCATCATCCTTTTGAGGCTGTCGTCTACGGCTTTCTTAAAAGCGGGGTCATCTTTACGCATCATGATTGCGATTGGCTCAACCGCAATGACTTCACCCACAATTTTAAAATCTTTGGGATTTTTTGCATTAGCAATATTCCCCGCAAGAATCGAGCCATCCATCACAAATGCATCGGCACGACCCGACTCGAGCAATAAGAAACTATCGGCATGGTCTTTACCAAAGACTTCATCAAAATTAACGCCTGTGGCTTTTTCGTGCTTGCGCAGCAACTGCACCGAAGTTGTACCCGTGGTGGTGGCAACTTTCTTGCCATTAAGTTGATTCAAAGACGTAATTCCTGAGTTGGCCTTCACCGCAATCCGAATTTCCTCAACATACGTCGTGACCGCAAAAGAGACATCTTTTTGACGGGCCGCATTGTTGGTAGTCGAGCCGCACTCAATATCAACGGTGCCATTTTGAACTAAAGGAATACGATTTTGTGAAGTCACTGGTAAATATTTAATTTCTAGAACATTAATACCTAATTGATTTTTAATTTCAGTTAATACCCGCTGACAGATTTCAACGTGATAACCAGCAAATCTGCCGTCACCAATCGTATAGGACAGCGCGCCCGAAGACTCTCTCACACCCATCGTGGCAGAGCTAGTCGATTTAATTTTGTCTAAAGTGCCTGCTGCCATTGCACCCGCAGCGGCGAACATACCGCTAATAGCAAAAGCGGAAATCATTGCAGCAGAAAGCGTGGTTTTGATAAAGCGTGAAGGTTTTTTCATGACTGGTCTTATCTAGTGAGGTTAATCGGATTAGAGTTTTAATTGGGTTTTAATGAACCCCTATTTTTAGCAGACTTTAAAGGTTTTATCTAGCCCCTAGCGGCCAATAAGTTCTATTTTGGGGAATACCCTCATCTGACATTACCTTTTTAGCCTGGTATTTAATTACGCCCTGCTGAGAATTAGCCTAACTACCTTGTTGAACTACTTCTAATGAGCTGCTGCAATTGACTTTGGACGGCTTCTACCACGGGCGTCCATTGCCCCGGTTGGCCTTGCCTAAATAGGCGCATGGAGCTATACCAAGGGCTATCGTTACGGTCTAAAAGCCAGCGCCAACAGGTATCAAAACGGTTCAAGAGCCAGACGGGTTTGGCTAAAGCTCCAGCCAAATGAGCGACGGCTGTATCTACCGTTATCACCAAATCGAGCTGATTAATGAGCGCTGCAGTGGCAGAAAAATCGTCTAAATCTGCGCTTAAATCGATTAAATCAGGGCCGCCCCAATTAGCGGCTTTTAAGGCGGCTAATTCTGACTCTCCCGGTTGACCTTTTTGCAAGCTATAAAAATCAATTGCCGTATTTTTTAATGGCGCAAGCAAAGCCAATGGAATATTACGTCTTTCATTCACGGCCCAGGCCTCTGGTTGATTGGGGCGTAAGCCCCCCGACCAAACCACGCCAACGCGTAATTTTGTTTTCGGCCCTAATTTTTTCTGCCATAAAATTTGTTTAGCAGGGTCGACACTTAAGTATTTTTCAGCGAAGGGAATGTTGTTTAATGTGGTTTTAAAAGCAAAGGGCAAGCTGATTAAAGGGCAATGAAAGTCAAAGGGGGGAAGGGGCTGTCCTTTCTCAATTATTTGTGAAACGCCTGCTAAAGTCTGAAATAAAGTCATCAGGGGTTTTTCAACTTCTAAAATAACTGTGGCGCCTAATTTAGCCACCAATTCAGCATAGCGACTAAATTGAATTGCATCACCAAGACCTTGTTCACTATGAAGCAAAATAATTTTGTCTTGCAGCGATTCTTGCCCAAGCCAGAGTGCGCCATTCAGTTTTCGCTCACCTGCTGCACGACTTAATTCAGGGGATTGCCAGCGTGACTCATACGCTGGCAATCCCTGCTCATAATCCCCTAAGACTAAGTAAGCTAAGGCACGATTCCAATGGGCCTCGGCAAAATTGGGCATGATCGATAAAGCCTGGTTGTACCCAGCAATAGCCTCTGTTACATGCTGCAACTCTTTTAACGTATTTGCCCGATTATTGTGAGCCTGAACATATTGGGGGTCAATTGCAATTGCCGCATCATAACTTTGTATGGCTTGCTCTAATTTGCGCAAATCATAAAGTGTTACACCGCGATTAAAGTGGGCAAGTGCAAATTGGGGGTCGCAAGCAATGGCTTGTTCATAGCAAGCTAAAGCTGCCAGTGCTTGCTTTAACTCAATTAACATACTACCCTTATTATTATGGGCGAGCGCATAATTTGGTGAGCTTGCTAATGCTGCATCGATTGCTTGTAGAGCAGCCTGTGCATTTCCTGCCTGAAAATAAATTAAACTTAAAAAATGGAGGGCCTCTGCTTGTTGAGGATAAGCCTGAAGAATTATTTCATAGCACTTGCGAGCCTCTGAGATAAGACCATCTTGCAGAAATTGCTCGGCCTGCTGTAGCTGGGTTAACAGCGCAAGATCTGCTTTGCTCTGCTGCAAACCGTGATGAGGTTGGTGATGCGCTGCTGACATATCTTCAATTCTAATCGCCCATGAAAAAACCCACTGTGTTGCCACAGTGGGTTTGTTTTAATGCCGAACTAATGTATTACTAGTGTTTTAACAACTTAACTAACAATAATTAGAACGTTACACGTGTACCAAAAGCTAAGCCTGTGACTCTGGTTGAAACTTGAACAGAACTGGCTGATTCATTATTTGAACCGTAGATTGCGTACAAGTTGGTACGCTTGCTGAGGTAATAGTTCAAACCAACTTGATAAGCGGTGAAGCCAGCGCTTGGGCTTCCACGACCATAGCTAGAGACTTTACCATTACCAACAACTGCCCAACCTTCGATGGTGGGTGTCATGAAGCTACGAACACCAATCTGTTGCGCAGTCCGCTTAGCGTAATAGCTGGTATCAATAACGCTACCAACCTTACGGTTACCGTATTGCACGTAGCCTTTCAAGATACCAAAGTCATAGGTAGCAGCACCGTAGTATTGATTGTCTTGAGTATTTGAACCACCCGATGCAGCAATCCAAGCTGCTGGAGCAGGTGTGGCAAGAGTAGATGCTGAAGCACCGGCGGTTGCGCCACCTTGACCTTCATTGTTTGATTTGTAGGCTTGATAAGCTAAACCAACATACAGTTTTTGCCATGTGTAGTCAGCAGATAAACCCCAACCAGAGTAGTTGTTGGTAACTGGCAAACGGCTAGCTGAAGTGTTGGCTGTTGCGGTATCGTTTCTTAAGGTGTAGTTAGCAGCAACCTTGAAACCACTAAACGTTGCGGTTTGAGCCGACAAGGTAGATTGCGTACGAACCGTTACACCAGCAGATTGACCACCAACACCAGATGCGTCAGTGTAACCACGTGCTGTAGCATTTGTGGTGTTACCTGGGTTTGTGGTTGGGTAAACTGCGTTACCGGGCATGTTGTTGGTGTTACCAACGTCAGTTGCGGCGATTTGGTTAAACATGGGGGTGTATTGAGTACCGAAAGCAAACTGACCTACGCCTGCTTTACCAATACCACCAAAGCCCTGACGAGTCTGCCATGACGACATCGACGCGTTAGTAGGCTGCATATCAGTTTCTAAAGTAAAGAAGGCAATCATGCCGCCGCCTAAATCTTCAGTACCTTTAAAGCCTAAACGGCTGGTCTGTTCCATCGAGTTACCAAAACTGGCGCTATTAGCTTGGCCTGATGGGGCAACAGTACCGGCAGCGTTAGCAGCTGCGCCAGTAGCCTTTTGATTTAAGTAACCAACGTCAACAACACCGTACACGGTCACGCTTGACTGGGCCGAAGCAGCACCAGCAAAAGCGCCGAGAGCGGCAAGTGCAAATAGCGATTTTTTCATTCGTAAATCTCCATAAAGTAAGAATGCGCCCATAAAAATTCGGGACTGATGAAGTATCGACCTTTTGCTGCGGTCCACTTAGCTTGAGGGCAGATACCCCCGCTTTTTGCTTGTGAAAAGGGAGTTTTTTGGTTTTCTTTGTTGTATCTCGACAACATGGCCCTATTTTTGGGGTATTAAAGGTATTTAGATGCCAAAATTGTCAGATGGCAAGTCGCGAATTCCTGAAAATACTACGTTCTGCCCGTCAGGGTGATGTTTTTGCGCAACAAGAACTGGCTGCAGTTTATCTTCAGGGCTATTTTAACACCCCAATTCAGCCCAATAATGCCTTAGTTTGGCTTGAAAAGGCCTATTTAGCCACTCTAAGCAAAATCTCACTTCCTCACTTACAAGTTGATTCCCCTGGTAACCCCCCCAATAGCCCGCTTAGAGCATTGTTTGCGCAATTAGTGCAAATTCCGCTAGCGACAACTTTTGGCTCGCCATCATTTCAGTTTGCTTGGGATCGATTTTGGGAGTTAGCGCATGAGGGTAATAGTGAGGCCCGCTGGCAGTTGGCTAATTTCTTATTAAATCCTCAGCAATTGAGCTTGCAGGAGCAATTGGCTGCATGGCTAAGTAAACGGTTTCCCGGTGACACTGAAGGCTTGGCAAAACTACAAACCCAATGCAAGCGCTATTTAGAAATCATTGCTGCCGAAGAAAGTTTTTTAGCGAACAAAGCAAAAGAGCTATTAATTCAATTACAGCCTAAAAATGAATTACTCACGTCACTTTGGAATAACTGGCTGTCGACTCAAGATGAGTCGGCGCTGCAACAAGCGGCTGAGTTAGGACTAACCACTGCAAAACTAACCCTAGGTTTACGTTTAGCACAACCTAAAATCCAAGCAGAAAAAAGTAATGGTTCGAGTAAATCGAATGCGCCGCTGAAAAAAGCGGTACATTGGCTTGAGTTGGCTGGCAAAGATGGGGATCCCCAAGCTTGGTATGCACTTGGTGAAATTTATCGTCGCCCCCAATTTTCAGGTTATAGCGCCCAAGAAAGTGATCGCTGTTTTGATCGCGCTGCCGACTTAGGGCATGCAGCAGCGCAGTTTCGCAAAGCGGCCACTTTATGGCGCAAACGCGATAAGCTGCAGGAAAAAATCACTGGCTTACAAGCCTCTTATTGGGCCTGGCAAGCACATCAACAAGGTATTACAGCGGCCCATACCTTATTGATGAAAATTTTACTAAGCTGTCCCAACCCGGCACAAAATGCGTGGTTTGACTTGGCTCAATGTGCTGAACTCGCTTTAGCTCGACACAGCGATCATCAATTGACTGGAGGACGGATGCTGATGTGCCACCGAATTGTGATTGCCAATCAATTTGATTTTAGTAAAGCGGAGTTATTGTTGGCAGAAATTGACCAGCTGCAACTTGAACATTGTGTGGTGGTAGATGTGCGTTGGGAATTGCCTAAAATTTTGCCACGCCTCACCCAAATTGAAACCATCCAACAGCGTCGCTGTCTTTTTGCTGCAAGCAAAGCACTAGAACAATTAGCAGTAATTCGCGAACCGAACGATGATGAGTTTTTGGCTGCAGGTGAAGGAAATTTACGCCAGCGGCGTTATCGCTTCGAGCGCTTAAGTCAATGGTTACTGCAAAATTTTGCCCACCACCTTGCCGCCAAAAAATTGCCCATCCCAAGTCGTGGCCACTAAGCAAACATGTACATAATCTCGATTTTAAGCATTCGTTGCCGCGCCATCAGTTGCCTCTTTGTCGCTGACTTGAGCAGGTTTTTTTTCATAGAAACGGGCAATAAATAAGCCGAGCTCATACAACAAAGACATAGGAACTGCTAACAATAATTGCGACAAAATATCGGGGGGCGTTACGACTGCAGCAACGACAAAGGCACCGACAATCACATATGGACGAATTTCTCGAAGCTTAGCTAAGGGTACAACACCCATACGCACTAATACCACGACAACTACGGGCACCTCAAAGGTAATCCCAAATGCTAAGAAGGTGGTCATTGCAAAACTTAAATAGTTATCGATATCGGTCAGCATTTCGGCGCCTAGCGGAGCGTTGTAGTGCGCCATGAATTTAAAGACGGTGGGGAATACTAAAAAATAAGCGAACGACATACCAATAATGAATAAAGAATAACTACTAACGACCAAAGGCACGATTAAACGGCGTTCGTGGGTATATAGTCCAGGCGCAATAAAAGCCCATAGTTGATACATCACTACTGGCAAGGCAATGACAAACGCAACCAACATGGTAACTTTCATCGGCACAAAAAAGGAACCTGTAATGTCAGTCACGATCATTTTTCCACCGCTGGGTAAAGCTGCTAATAAAGGCTGGGCAAACAAATGAAAAATTTCCGGCGCCCAATACACCAAACTCATAAAAATGATGATGATGGCAAGCGCTGCTTTAATAATGCGGTCACGCAGCTCAACTAAATGCGAAATAAAAGTTTCTTGCAAGCCCTCACTGGCTGGAGAAGCATTATCTGAATTGGTATTGGCTTGCTGGGTATTGTCCTGCTGCGTATTATTATGGGCGCTAGGGTCATGCATGATTTAGTCTCAACATTATTGCGCGGCGCTATGCCGAAACCGCTTCATACGTGCCGCTCCCGACTGCACCCGCAGCCGTACTCCAGAGGCATGTTTGTACCACAGTGGCCGCGCTGCTTGGCGAACTCGCCAACTGGCACGGCCTTGACGCAAGCTATCACGAAATACTTTGTTTTCATCAATCTGCAAACCAACTGGAAAAGTATTGTTACTGGTGGAATAGTCGTAGCTATCAGCTTGATCACTTAAGTGCGCACCAGCTTCGGTAAAAGTAGAGCTTAAACTACTTTCCACATCTTTAATGGCTGCGGCACTTTCTTCACGCAACTTTTTAAATTCATCTAAGTCAATTTGTCGATTGACTTCACTGCGCACCTCAGCCATATAGCGTTGCGCTCGACCAAACAAATTCCCTGCCATGCGGGCTAGTTTGGGTAAACGCTCAGGTCCAATGACCACTAAAGCTACCACTGCTATTAAGGCAAGCTTTGAAACCCCTAAATCAATCATTTACAGGCGATCATGAAAACTATTTATTCAGATCTTTGGCTTGCACATCGACCGTTTTTTCTGCGGCATTGGCAGTCTGTTGGGGAATTTGTTCAGCTTTAGCTTCCTCGCTGGTTTTCATGCCATCTTTAAAGCCTTTCACCGCGCCACCTAAATCGGTACCAATATTGCGTAATTTTTTGGTACCAAAAACTAGCATCACAATAACCAACACAATTAACCAGTGCCAAATACTAAATGAACCCATTTCTTTCTCCTTAAATCAATCAGCTTGCTTACTTTTTCCAGGGCCGCTCACCGCCCATCACATGCAAATGTAAGTGATAGACTTCTTGCCCGCCATCTGCGCCATTATTGACCATTAAACGAAAGCCGCCATCTTCACCCGGTCGACAACCTTGTTCTTGAGCAAGACGAGGGGCTAATGCCATCATTCTACCTAGCAAAGGGGCGTCAATGTGCGTTGCCGACGCTAGCATCGGTAAATGCTTTTTAGGAATCATTAGAAAATGAACTGGGGCTGCCGGCTTAATATCGTGAAAAGCGAAAATTTCATCATCCTCATAGATTTTCCGCGCCGGAATTACCCCGGCAATAATTTTGCAAAATAAACAATCCGGATCATGGCTTAAAACGCTCATACGGGTTTTCGACCGGCTTTTTCAGCTATGCCTGAAACCCCTTCACGACGCGTAAGCTCGGCTAACACGTCTTCTGGGCGGAGATTAAATTGCGCTAGGGCAACTAGGCAATGGAACCATAAATCGGCCATTTCCCCAACCAAAAGCGCTTGCATTGCGGGGCTTAAATTGGCCTGTCGAGAATCTTTTGCCGCCATTACAGTTTCGGTGGCCTCTTCGCCAATTTTTTTCAAAATGGCATCGTCGCCCTTGCTGAATAGGGCGGCGATATACGATGTACTTGGGTCTGCGGTACCATTTTGTAAAGCGACACGACGCTGTTCTACAACATCAGCCAAATGGGCTAAGACAGCATCTAGATTTGCATCGGCCGACATTTTTTTATTTACCTGAGTCATTGGCTAATTTTATGCCGTCATTAAGCCAGCTTGCGCTAGCAGCATCCCAGACCTGGAAAAAACAACTGTGCGCCCCGGTATGGCACGCAATCCGGTCTTTTTGGATGACCTGCAACAAGAGGGTGTCACCATCACAATCAAGGCCAATAGCCTCAATGGTTTGGGTGTGCCCTGACTCTGCACCCTTGTGCCACAGCTGATTGCGTGAGCGCGACCAGTAGACCGCCTGCCCCAAACGCAGGCTAGCTAATAAAGCCTCACGATTCATCCAAGCCATCATTAAGACATCGCCTGAGCCAACTTCTTGAGCAATAACGGGTACCAGGCCTTGCTGATTCCATTGAATTTGCTCCAGCCAAGGGCCGCTTTGCAAAGTAGGTGTGGGTATAAATGAAGTCATAAATGGTATTTTGACTTATTTCCTTATTGCCTTACGGCAATGCCCTGACTGGCCATAAATTCTTTTGCTTGTTTAACGGTGAAATCACCGTAATGAAAAATACTTGCAGCGAGCACAGCATCAGCATGTCCCTTGGTAATGCCATCAACTAAGTGCTGTAAATTACCTACCCCGCCAGATGCAATGACCGGAATAGGTACTGCCTGACAAACTGCCGCCGTTAATGCCAAATCGAACCCGTCTTGGGTGCCATCCCGATTCATGCTGGTGAGCAAAATTTCACCAGCTCCGCGTTGACTTACTTCAGCAGCCCAAGCCAAGACGTCGATTCCGGTTGCATTACGGCCGCCATGGGTAAATACTTCCCAAAAACCAGGTGCTGTTTGTTTGGCATCAATTGCTACCACGATACATTGTGAACCGTAATAGGCAGCAGCTTCGGAAACCAAATCAGGATTATGTACCGCTGATGAATTCATGCTGACTTTATCAGCGCCTGCATTCAACAAGCGGCGCACGTCTTGCACAGTACGAACGCCACCACCAACGGTAAGGGGTATAAATACCTTAGCTGCTACGGCTTCAATAATAGGTAATAACAAATCACGACCATCTGAAGTGGCCGTGATATCCAAAAAAGTTAATTCATCGGCACCTTGATCGTTATAGCGCTGGGCAATTTCAAGTGGATCACCAGCATCACGCAAACCAATAAAATTCACACCCTTCACTACCCGCCCTGCTGTAACATCTAAGCAAGGAATGATGCGCTTAGTTAACATCAATAGCCATGATCATGGTTGGGCATGCCGCAATTTTTCTGACAACTGGTCGGCATATTGCTGCGCTACTGTTAAATCTAAATCGCCCGCATAAATTGAACGTCCTGCAATCACGCCCATCACGCCTTCGTTTTCAATCGCACACAAGGCATCGATATCGGCGTTACTAGATAATCCCCCACTAGCGATGACGGGAATTCGCACAGCTTGCGCCAATTTTAAAGTCGCTTCGAGATTAATCCCTTGCAACATGCCGTCGCGACCAATATCGGTATAAATAATGGCTTCAACTCCATAGTCTTCAAATTTCTTACCCAAATCTATTACCTCATGCCCAGTAAGCTTGCTCCACCCGTCGGTGGCAACTTTACCGTCGCGCGCATCGATACCAACCATAATATGACCACTAAATGCAGTGCACGCATCTTGTAAAAAACCGGGATTTTTTACTGCTGCTGTGCCAATAATGATGGTTTGAATGCCATCATCTAAGAAGCGCTCAATGGTTTCTAAATCGCGAATACCACCACCGAGTTGAACGGGTATTTCATCGCCTACTGCTTTTAAAATCGCTTTAATCGCTAATTCATTTTTAGGTTTGCCCGCAAAAGCGCCATTTAAGTCAACTAAATGTAAACGCCGTGCGCCTTTGGCAAGCCAGTGTTTTGCCATCGCAGCTGGGTCTTCAGAGAAAACCGTGGCACGCTCCATGTCGCCTTGTTCTAAACGTACACAGTGACCATCTTTGATATCAATTGCAGGTATTAGCAGCATAATAAAATCGATATAGGTAGTTAATCTAAGGTTGCCAAGCGACAAAATTACGATACAGCATTAAACCGTATTCTGCACTTTTTTCCGGATGAAATTGGGTCGCAAAAATATTATCACGCGCCACGGCAGAAGCAAACCATGTGCCGTATTCGGTTGAACCCACGGTGTCTTCTGGGTTGGTTGGCACAGCATAATAGCTATGCACAAAATAAAAATTACTAAGGTCGGGTATACCAGTCCAAAGAAAGTGAGGCTTATCTTGCCGCACTTGATTCCAGCCCATATGGGGGACTTTAAATTCTGCGCCATCGGCCTGCAAGCGACCAGCCAAAGCAAAACGCTCGACCTTGCCAGAAATTAATCCTAAGCACGGCGTCGCTGTTGCTGTAGAGGATTCAGCGCTACTGTCAAAGAGCATTTGTTCGCCCACACAAATGCCTAATAGGGGTTTAGTTTTTGCGGCAGCTAATACAGTCTCAAGCAAGCCAGAGGTATGTAAATGCTTCATGCAGTCGGGCATGGCTCCTTGTCCAGGCAGAACTACCCGTTGAGCTTGCTGAATTTCGGCAGCAGTGCGCGCGATTAAAATCTCGGTATTGGGTGCCACTTGCTTAAGCGCCTGATAAACCGAGCGCAAGTTTCCCATGCCGTAATCAACGATGGCAATATGGTGTGCCAAAGCGGCCTTCAGTTTTTGGTTTTAAAGGGTGCATCTTGCTATTCTCAACTGGTTTGAAAATAATTACAGACTTCCCTTGGTGGATGGAACAAGACTGGGAGCGCGCGGATCAATCGCTAAAGCCATGCGCAAAGCACGCCCAAAAGCCTTAAAAACTGTTTCGATTTGATGATGTGCATTCACGCCGCGTAAATTATCAATATGTAAAGTAACCCCCGCATGATTCACAAAACCACGGAAAAACTCAATACTTAAATCGACATCAAAATCGCCCACGCGCGCGCGGGTAAAGGGCACATTAAACTCGAGGCCCGGGCGTCCAGAAAAATCGATCACCACTCTTGATAGCGTCTCATCCAAAGGCACATAAGCATAGCCATAACGGGTAATGCCCGTTTTATCGCCGACCGCTTTGGCAATTGCCTGTCCCAAAGCAATGCCGACATCTTCGACCGTATGGTGATCGTCAATATGGGTATCTCCATTGGCGCTGACCTTTAAATCAATCATGCCATGGCGCGCAATTTGGTCGAGCATGTGATCAAGAAAGGGCACACCAGAGGCTAATTCAGCCTGTCCAGTACCATCCAGATTGAGCGCAATGTGGATTTTTGTTTCTGAGGTGTTGCGTGTAACGTCGGCTTGCCGCATGCTTCAGTGCGCCGAAAGGCGAAGTATTGATTGAAGACTCATAATATCATTCTCACTTGCCCAGCACTATCCCTTCACACTGCACCCCCTAACACCACCCTAAACCCATGAGTCGCTTTTGGAGCCCTGTCGTACACACCCTTACCCCCTATGTGCCTGGTGAGCAGCCTCAATTGAAGCGGCTGCTGAAGCTCAATACCAATGAAAGCCCATACGGACCTTCGCCCATGGTGCTCGCAGCCATTGCTGAGCAAAATACGCCTGATTTGCGGCTGTATCCCGATCCTCATGGTTGCGAACTAAAGCAAATCATTGCCGAGCAATTCGGCCTAGCGACTGAACAAATTTTTCTAGGAAATGGCTCTGATGAGGTCTTGGCGCATGTTTTTTTAGGTCTTTTGAAGCACGAGCAAGCTGTTTTATTTCCGGATATTACGTATAGTTTTTACCCGGTGTACTGCAAGCTATTTGGCATTCAGGCGCAAACTATTCCCTTAGGAAGTAATTTTGAAATTTGCCTAGAGGACTATGCCAAGCCGAATGGCGGGATTATTTTTCCTAACCCCAATGCGCCTACCGGGCGCGCTTTAGCAAGCAAAGCCATAGCTGGCCTAATTCAAACTAATCCCAATTCAGTCATCGTGATTGATGAGGCCTATGTCGATTACGGTACGGAATCTTGCGTGCCACTATTGCAAGGGGCCGGCTGCCCAGAAAATGTATTAGTGATTCAGACGCTCTCAAAATCCCGAGCCTTGGCAGGTTTACGGGTGGGTTTTGCCATGGGTCATCCCCGCCTCATTGAGGCCTTAGAACGGGTGAAAAATAGTTTTAATTCCTATCCCTTGGGACGTTTAGCGCAAGCTGGCGCACGCGCAGCTATTGCAGATCAACAGTACTTAGAAGCCATGTCCGCTAAAGTGATTGCTACCCGCCAGGAATTAATTGCCGCTCTTGATCGACTAGGTTTTAATACCATTCCCTCGACTGCCAATTTTGTTTTTACCCGCCACCCCAAACATACTGGCCTTGAGTTATATCAAACTCTCAGGGCCAGAGGGATCGTCGTGCGGCACTTTAATTTACCGCGCATCGCAGATTTTTTACGCATTACGATTGGCACAGATGAGCAAAACGCTGAACTCATTCAAGTATTGCAAGAAATTGTTTAGTATTTATTCAGCGCTAAGCGCCAGGTTTTTTGAGACGCATTTCTGCGGCGCGAGCATGGGCTTGCAAACCTTCACCATGGGCGATGGCACTAGCGATTTGACCTAAGGTTTGCGCACCGGCTTCGCTTACTTCAATCATGCTTGACCGCTTAATGAAATCGTACACACCTAATGGCGAAGAAAAGCGTGCCGTACGGGCGGTTGGTAATACATGGTTTGGTCCGGCACAATAATCGCCCAACGATTCACTGGTGTAGTTACCCATAAAGATGGCGCCGGCGTGGCGAATCAACTCTGCCCATTGCCGCGCATTTTGTGCACAAATTTCTAAATGCTCAGGTGCTATGGTGTTGGCAATTTCACAAGCCTGCTGCATATCATCTACCTGGATGAACAATGCCCGCTTCGCTAAAGAAGCGCGAATGACTTCTTGGCGTGGCATTTCCGGCAAGAGTTTTTGCATACTCGCATCGACTTGATTGATAAAATTGACATCAGGACAAACTAGGATTGATTGGGCCAGCTCATCATGTTCTGCTTGTGAAAATAAATCCATTGCCACCCAATCGGGATTACTAGTGCCATCACAAATAATTAAAATTTCTGATGGTCCTGCAATCATATCGATCCCAACCTGACCAAACACCCTGCGCTTAGCAGCAGCAACATAGGCATTGCCAGGTCCGACGATTTTATCGACCGCAGGAATCGTGGCTGTGCCATAAGCTAAAGCAGCAATTGCTTGAGCACCACCTATAGTAAACACCCGATCAACTCCAGCTAAGCACGCTGCTGCTAAGACTAAATTATTGCGAACGCCAGCGGGAGTTGGCACCACCATAATGACTTCAGCTACCCCAGCCACTTTGGCTGGAATAGCATTCATTAATACGGATGAGGGATAGGCCGCTTTTCCCCCTGGCACATAAATACCTACTCGATCCAGCGGAGTCACTTTTTGTCCCAGCCGCGTACCATCGGCTTCGGTGTAATCCCAAGTTTGACAACCAGCATGCAAGCGTTGCTGATCATGGTAGCTACGAATACGCTTGGCTGCACTATTCAGAGCCTGAGACTGGTCTGCGGGCAATTGCAGGTAAGCCTTTTCAAGTTCGCTAGGCAGAATTTCTAAAGCGCGGGCGGTTTGCACCTGCAAGCGATCAAATTGACTGGTGTACTTAAGTAAAGCCTGATCGCCATGAGTTTGAATTGCTAGAATAATTTCCGCTACCTTAAGATCAATTGCGACATCTTCCGCAAGCGGAATAGATAGGCTAGCTAATAGGGTTTGCTGAAAATTAGCCGCACCGCTTTCAAGCCGCTGAATTTTCACACTTGCGCTCATGGCTGCAATTGGTCTAGAAGAGGCTGTATTTGGCTACGCTTACGTTTGTAAGCAGCCTGATTAACAATCAAGCGCGCGCTAATATCAGCAATGCGCTCAACCTCAACCAAGCCATTGGCTTTTAAAGTATTGCCCGTTGAAACCAAGTCGACGATCGCGTCAGCCAAACCAACTAAAGGCGCTAACTCCATCGAGCCATATAACTGAATGGTGTCAACATGAACGCCTTTGTTGGCAAAGTGATCGCGCGCGCAATTTACATATTTAGTGGCCACACGTAAACGCGAGCCCTGCTGAACTGCTGCAGCGTAATCAAAGCCAGCGCGGACAGCAACGGACATACGACATTGCGCAATACCTAAATCAAGTGGCACATATAAACCTTCGCTGCCTTTTTCAAGCAAGCTATCTAAGCCAGCGACGCCAAAGTCAGCACCGCCAAATTGCACATAGGTCGGTACGTCGGCAGCCCGCACAATAATTAGGCGAACATCGGCATGCGAAGTCTCAAGAATGAGCTTACGTGATTTTTCAGGATCCTCTAAGGGCCGAATTCCAACCCGACTGAGGATTGCCATTGATTCTTCGAAGATACGCCCCTTCGAAAGGGCTAGAGTTAACTTCATCAGGCAATTATTTCATGCGCTGGATGTTCGCGCCTAATTGTGTCAATTTTTGCTCCATACGATCATATCCCCGATCGAGATGGTAAATACGCTCAACTTGGGTTTCGCCTTGCGCTGCCAAGCCAGCTATGACTAAACTGGCTGAGGCCCGCAGATCGGTAGCCATGACAATAGCGCCTGAGAGGCTTTCAACCCCTTGGGCCATGGCAGTATTGCCATCAATCGCAATCTCGGCGCCCAGGCGATTGAGTTCCTGCACATGCATAAAGCGGTTTTCAAAAATGGTTTCGGTCATGGTGGCGCTGCCACTGGCTAGGGCATTTAAGACCATAAACTGCGCCTGCATATCGGTCGGGAAAGCAGGGTATTCCGAGGTTGCAAAACTCACTGCCTGAGGGCGACCAGCCATACTTGCCTTAATCCAATCGGGGCCGATTGCCATTTTTAAGCCCGCCTCTCTCAGCTTCGCTAGCAAGGCCTCTAAATTATCAGGGCGGCAGTGCTTCACCAAAATCTCCCCCCCTGTGGCGGCTACAGCACATAAAAATGTACCGGCTTCAATGCGGTCCGGAATAATGGTGTGTTGCGCGCCATGCAGTCGTTCGACTCCCTCGATCACTAAACGCTCGGTGCCCAAACCTGAAATCTGGGCTCCCATCTTCACGAGTAATTCAGCCAAATCACCAACCTCGGGTTCGCGTGCTGCATTTTCTAAAATGGTGGTGCCCTGAGCCAAACAAGCCGCCATTAATAAATTTTCAGTGCCAGTAACCGTAATCATGTCGGTCAAAATTGTGGCTCCCAAAAGGCGTTCGGCTTGCGCCTGAATATATCCGTCTTTAATTTTGATGCTCACACCCATGGCCTTTAAACCTTTAATGTGCTGATCAACCGGTCGCGCGCCAATTGCGCAACCGCCGGGCAAAGATACCTTGGCACTATGCATTCTGGCTAACAAGGGCCCTAAAACCAAAATAGAGGCCCGCATGGTTTTGACCATCTCATAAGTTGCCTCGGGGCGCGGAATATGGGCTGCCTGTAAAATTATTCGACTGCGTTTAGTGGGCTCAGGGAAGCTAACTGTCACCCCCATTTGTTGCAAAATTTTGAGCATAGTACGCACATCTTGCAGGTCGGGTACATTCTCTAGCTCGATCGGTTCAGCGCTTAAGAGGCTGGCACATAAAATCGGTAAGGCAGCGTTTTTTGCGCCCGCAATTAAAACCTCCCCATGTAAAGGGGTGCCACCAATCATGCGCAACTTATCCATAGCGGCAGCGCTGATTAGGCCGGAGGATTTTCAAGGTATTCAGTCGGCGTAAATGCCTTAATAGAAAGTGCATGTACCTCGGCCTTCATGCGCTCACCCATCGCTGCATAAACCAGCTGATGACGCTGAACTAAGCGCTTACCTTCAAAATCAGGGCTCACAATCGTGGCATAAAAATGTTGGCCATCGCCCTCAACCATTAAATGAGTACAAGTAATACTCTGTTTAATGTATGACTCAATTTGTTCTGGTGTAGGCAACATGTTTATTCCAATTTGATTTTTAATAACGTAATTTGAAGCCCGTTTGTAATAAACGTACGGCAATTACTGAAACTGCGATAAAAAACCCGCCCACGATCATGAGGCTAGTCCATGGTGAAATATCAGACACGCCAAAAAAGCCATAGCGAAAACCATCAATCATATAAAAGAATGGATTGAAATGCGAAATCATTTGCCAAACTGGTGGCAAGCTATGAATCGAATAAAAAACCCCAGATAACATTGTCGCCGGCATGATTAAAAAATTCTGAAAGGCTGCTAACTGATCATATTTGTCGGCCCAAATGCCAGCAATTAATCCCATGCCACCTAATATCGCTGCGCTTAATAATGCAAAGACCACGATCCAGAGTGGATATTCAAAACTCGGTGGCACAAACCAGATGGTGATCAATAAAACTCCAGATGCTACTGCGATACCGCGCACGATTGCGGCCAGCACATATGCGGCATAAAACTCAAATGAGCTTAATGGCGCTAAGAGCACAAAAATTAAATTGCCCATTATTTTCGACTGAATGAGTGATGATGATGTATTAGCAAAAGCATTTTGTAATAAGCTCATCATCACTAAACCGGGCACTAAAAACGCAATGTAGCTAATGCGCTCATAGACCAGTACTTTGCCTTGTAAGACTTGTCCAAAAATCAACAAATACAGAATGGCCGTTAATACTGGAGCAGCCACAGTTTGAAAGCTGACTTTATAAAAGCGGAGTACCTCTTTATACAAGAGCGTAGGAAAGCCGCTAGCGTATGTAATTGGCATCGACTTCATGCTAAATCACGCGCCATGATATTGACAAAAACATCTTCTAGGTCTACGTCTGCACTGCCACTTTTAGCTGTAACCCCATAGCGGTTCAGTAAGTTTGCGGTGGTATCTAAGGCCACAATTTGCCCCTGCTTGAGCATCGCAATGCGTTGACATAAGGCTTCAGCTTCTTCCAAATAATGGGTAGTTAAGACAATAGTGTGCCCATCTTGATTAAGGCGGCTAACAAATTGCCATAAGGACTGACGCAACTCGACATCAACCCCAGCAGTAGGTTCATCTAACACGATAACAGGGGGGCGATGTACCAAGGCTTGTGCTACTAATACGCGGCGTTTCATGCCGCCCGACAGCGTCCGCATATTACTATTCGCTTTGCTGGTAAGGTCAAGATTGGCCATGATTTCATCAATCCAATCCTCATTATTACGTAGTCCAAAATAGCCTGATTGAAAACGTAAGGCCTCACGCACTGTAAAAAAGGGGTCGAAGACTAGCTCTTGAGGTACTACCCCCAGGAGTCTGCGCGCTAAACGGAAATCAGTTTGGATATTAGTATTCATCACCTCAACCAAGCCCGTGTCAGCCCGACATAAACCTGCCAAAATTGAAATTAAGGTCGTTTTACCTGCGCCATTCGGGCCAAGTAGGCCAAAAAATTCGCCCTGCTCTATTTCAAGCGAGATATCATTTAAAGCACGTAATTCACCATAGCTTTTAGAAACATGGTCAACCCGAATCGCTAGCGTCATGCGGGCAAGCCCAACAACTCTGCCACGCCATAAACGCGAGCTAAAACTGCTAACTTAGGTGGCGCATTGAGGATTAAAAAATAACCCTGATCTGCTAAGCGTTTTTTTCGCCAATTTAATAAAATTGCCAACAAGGACGAATCGAATTGATTCAGGTTGACACAATCAATTTCATTTACATGTGCCCAATTGGCTAAGCCATCAGCCTCAATCTGACTAGCATTTTTTAAGGTTACAGTGGCAGGCAAAAAATAGGGCATGAACGGAAATTGGCTAGTAAAAAATTAACTCGGCTTACCAGCGGCTAGTGCTTTATTACGCTCTTGCAAAAACTTAATCAGTCCATCGATACCATTTTGGCTAATTTGATTTGTAAATTGATTACGGTATGCCTCAATGAGCCAAACACCCATAATATTCATGTCATAGACTTTCCAGCCATTCGCAGTTTTTTCTAAGCGGTAATCTAAGGGCACCGGATCGCCACGCCCCAGCACCACCGTTTTAACAGTAACCTCTTTATCGTCTGCAGCTGCCCGCAAAGGCTTGAACTGGATTGTTTGCTCGCGTAATTGACTAATCGCGCCAGAATACGTACGCATTAATAATGTTTTGAACTCCTGAATGAGTTGAGTTTGCTGTTCGGGAGTTGCTTTTTTCCAATTCGCGCCCATAGCCATTTCAGTTGTCCGACGCATATCAGCATTGGGCACAATTTTCTTTTCAACTAATTCAACAATGCGGGGAATATTACCTTTTTGAATTTCGGGGTCGGCCTTCACAGCTGCCATTACCTCGCTTACCACCGCTTTAATCATGCCGTCAGGCGTTGACATATCGGGCGGAGTAACTGGGGCGGGACTAGTTACACCCTGCGCCAAGGCTACCGCACTCAACAAACAAAGTCCCCAAGCTATTACTTTCAACATGTTTACACTTTCTAGCAATAATGGATCTCAACAATCGAGTGCTAATTTTAGCCTTACTAGCCTAAAATTACTCGTATGGATTTTCATAAGGCGGCATTAATGGTTCTTCATCTGTAGTACGTCCGTCATTAATTTGATATGCGCGCCGCTGAATATAAGAATCTCTTAAAAAGGTGTACTTATCGATTGCCGCACCATCTAGCAAATCTCCGGCTTCGTAATACGTATTACGTGCATTAATTACTCGCAACGCAGTAATTGAGTTGCGTAAACCAATATCTTTTACGTATGTAAATAAATAGTCGGATTCGAGATCGGCAACCGTGCCAAAAGTATCGCGTACCGAACTTGGACCAAAGAAGGGTAACACGACATAGGGCCCAGCAGGCACACCCCAAACCCCAAAGGTTTGACCCCAATCTTCTTTGTGTTTATCCAGGCCTGCGGGGGTAGCAACATCGAGCAAGCCCCCAAGACCAAAAATGGTATTGACCATTACGCGCATGAAATCATTAAATGCTAAAGCGGGCTTACCTTGTAATAAATTATTTAAGGCAGTATAAATATCGTTATAGTTTCCAAAAACATTATAAATACCAGTACGTACTATTTCAGGCAAAATAAAACGATACGCCGCCGTAATTGGTTTGAGTAAATATTCGTCGAGCACCTCATTAAAAGCAAATACAGCTCGATTCATGGGTTCCCAAGGATCGGCCTCAGAGGGTTGAGTGCCAGCAGGAATGCTAGCGCAAGCGAATAACAGCGTCGACACGAGCGTCACTAAAGCACGCCGTAAAACTATTTTCACTTACTTGCGCCTGTAGTGCTGCCTTTATCTTGTCCGCTATCGGCAGCTTTGTTATATAAAAATTGACTAATCAAACTTTCAAGCACGATGGCTGATTGAGTCTGGGTAATCTTGCTACCTTGCGCCAACATCTGGTCAGCGCCACCGGCCTCAAGACCGATATATTGCTCGCCCAACAAACCCGAAGTCAAAATTTTGGCCGAGGAATCTTGCGGAAATTTATAATTTGTATCTAGGGTTAAAAGTACAGTAGCTTGATATGTACTGTCATCAAAAGAAATACTGCCCACCCGACCCACGACTACCCCGGCACTTTTTACTGGCGCACGTGGTTTTAGCCCGCCAATATTGTCAAAGCGCGCCGTTACAGTGTAAGTAGGTTGAAATGAAATCGCATTCATATTCCCCACTTTTAGCGCTAAAAATAAAGCAGCCAATAGGCCAATAGCGACAAATAACCCAACCCAAATATCAATTGCTCTTTTTCTCATAAGAATCTCAGTTTATTCCCTCAATATTTCAATTCGAAAACATCAATGCGGTTAGCAAAAAATCAAGCGCTAGGACGGTCAAGGAAGATAGCACCACTGTGCGAGTCGTGGCGCGCGAAACGCCCTCTGGAGTTGGCTTAGCCTCGTACCCTTGATACAAGGCAATAAAGGTGACAGCCACTCCAAAGACAAGGCTTTTAATAAAACCATTACCAATATCGCTAAATAAATCGACGCCACCTTGCATCTGTGCCCAAAATGCACCGGTATCTACCCCAATTAACGGTACTCCAACTAAATAGCCGCCAAAAATACCGACAGCAGTAAATATGGTCGCCAAAATCGGCATTGCAATCATTCCGGCCCATAAGCGAGGTGCCATCACGCGCCGCAAAGGATCAACCGCCATCATTTCCATCGCCGTTAATTGTTCGCCTGCTTTCATGAGACCAATTTCAGCCGTTAATGAAGTGCCTGCACGCCCAGCAAAAAGCAGGGCCGTAATGACTGGGCCAAGCTCGCGCGTTAAAGATAAAGCCACCAATAGGCCCAGTGCTTGCTCTGAGCCATACCGGTTTAAGGTGTAATAACCTTGCAAGCCCAATACAAAACCCACAAATAAACCCGAGACTGCAATGATGACAAATGAATGGTTACCAAGAAAAAGAATTTGATCTAAAACTAAGCTGGGCCTACGCAACAGCGAGCCAGAACGTAACAAAATGGCCAAAAACATGCGCGTAGCGTAACCAAGGTCGGTAACATTTCTACGTATAAAAAACCCCAGGTCAGCAAAAAAATCGAGGGTTTTGTGAAGCGCTAAATTCGCCATTACACCCTCATCTCAAAATCATCTTGCAAACTCAGTCCAGGATAATGAAATGGCACTGGGCCATCGGGTGAAGCGTCCAAAAATTGGCGTACAAAGGGATCAAGCGAATGACTTAACTCTGCTGGCGTGCCTTCAGCGCCAATTTTGCCATTGGCAATGAAATACACATAGTCTGCAATTGCAAAAGTTTCTTCGACATCATGAGTTACTAAGAGGCTAGTGGAACCAAGTGCATCATTTAAATTACGAATTAAGCGTGCCGTAATCCCCAATGAAATTGGGTCTAGTCCGGCAAATGGTTCGTCATACATAATTAGTGGTGGATCTAGTGCGATGGCACGCGCTAAGGCAACCCGCCTTGCCATGCCGCCCGAAATTTGCGCCGGCATTAAATCACGAGCTCCACGTAAGCCCACAGCATTTAATTTCATCAGCACCAAGGTCTGCAGTAAGGCTTCATTTAAGTCAGTGTGTTCACGCAAAGGAAAGGCCACATTTTCAAAAACACTGAGATCGGTAAAAAGTGCGCCGAATTGAAAAAGCATCCCCATCCGTCTGCGGGCGTGCATCAATTGCGCTGTGCTTAGCTTGCCGATATCTTGGCCTTCAAATATAACTTGGCCACGCTGCGCGGTATATTGACCACCAATTAAACGTAAGATGGTCGTCTTACCGCAACCTGAGCCGCCCATTACCGCAACGACTTGGCCACGCTTAAATTCCATATTTAAACCAGACAAAATTTGCCGCTCGCCTAGATTGTAGGAAAAATCAACGCCCCGAATGGCGACCACCACTTCTCCTGCAAAGCTTGAAGCTAAGGGTTGAGAGAGTGAGGGGGATAAACCTTTATGCATGCTGGCATTATCGAGGCAAAACGGAAGAGCCCATTAGAAACTCATCCACCGCACGCGCGCATTGGCGTCCTTCACGAATCGCCCAAACCACTAAAGATTGTCCGCGGCGCATATCGCCGGCAGCAAACACTTGTGGAATGTTCGTGTGATAGGCCTTTTGCCCATCTACAGTAGCTTTAGCGTTACCGCGTGCATCTTGCTCAACCCCAAATGCAGCCAGAATTTGCTGGGCGGGCGAAACAAAGCCCATTGCCAAAAGAACTAAATCGGCTTTGATTTCAAACTCTGAGTTGGGCATTTCGGCCATCTTGCCATCTTGCCACTCTAAGCGCACGCCAATTAATTTTTCTACTTTACCGTTTTTACCTTCAAAGCGTTTGGTTGCTACCGACCAATCACGCTCACAGCCTTCTTCATGTGAAGATGAGGTGCGTAATTTGGTCGGCCAATAGGGCCAAACTAAGGGGGTATTTTCGCGCTCAGGTGGTTGGGGCAAAAGTTCGAATTGGGTCACGTTTTTAGCCCCGTGTCGATTCGATGTGCCCACACAATCCGAACCCGTATCGCCGCCGCCAATCACCACAATATGCTTATCCGTAGCCCGAATTTCATTCGTACTATCACCAGCAACTTCTTTATTTTGCGGAATTAAAAATTCGAGCGCGTAATGAATGCCACTTAATTCTCTGCCTGGTACCGGCAAATCGCGCGGCTGCTCGGCGCCCCCCGAAATAATGACCGCATCAAATGTAGCAAGTAATTCTGCTGGATCTATAGTCTTGCTTGAGTAATTTTTAATTTTCTCGTGCAGAGCCTCTTTACCAACAAAAACGCTAGTTTTAAATACGACGCCCTCGGCTTGCATTTGTTCGACACGCCGATCAATGAGCCATTTTTCCATTTTAAAATCTGGAATGCCGTAACGTAATAAGCCGCCTACCCGATCATTTTTTTCATAGACGGTAACCTCATGGCCAACCCGAGCAAGTTGTTGCGCTGCCGCCATCCCTGCTGGGCCAGAACCAACAATTGCAATGCGCTTACCTGTTTTGTGTTTAGCTGGCTGTGGCTTAACCCAACCATTTTCCCAGCCTTTATCAATAATGGCGTGTTCAATAGACTTAATGCCAACCGGCGCGCGATTGATTGTTAGGGTGCACGCAGCCTCGCACGGCGCTGGACAAATACGTCCAGTAAACTCAGGAAAATTATTGGTTGAGTGCAAAACATCAAGCGCATTTTGCCAATCACCACGAAAAACCAAATCGTTAAAATCGGGGATGATATTGTTTACGGGGCAGCCGTTATTGCAAAAGGGAATGCCACAATCCATGCAGCGCGCGCCTTGCACTTGCGCCTCTGCGTCCTCTAAAGCCAGCACAAACTCTTTGTAATGATGAATGCGTTGCGTTGGTGCCTCGTAGGTCTCATTGACCCGCTCGAATTCCATAAAACCCGTAACCTTACCCATAACCCCTGTGTTCCTTTTCTTTACACTTACTTAAGCAGTAATTAATTTGTCTTGATTTTCTGACTTCAGCCAGAGCTCACCTAAAGCACGCTTATATTCGGTGGGCAACACTTTAATAAAGCGGTTACGCGCTTGCTCCCAGTCGGCCAAAATGGCTTTGGCACGCTCAGAACCCGTGTGGCGGAAATGCTGCTCAACCAAGCCTTTTAAAATCACCTCATCGCTTACGCGCTCGCCACCATCTTTCACATCGCTTGGCGCATGCCACTCTGACTGCGGCATTTGCGCAATTTGCTCTGCGCTGGTTAACACTTTCTCTAAGGTGACCATGCTGGTATTGCAACGCTTCTCAAATAAGCCATCTTCATCATAGACATAAGCTATACCGCCGCTCATGCCAGCAGCAAAGTTACGCCCCGTTTGACCCAGGACCACCACCGTCCCGCCAGTCATATACTCACAGCCGTGATCGCCTGTGCCTTCAACTACTGCTGTAGCCCCTGAATTACGCACTGCAAAACGTTCACCTGCTACGCCATTAAAAAATGCTTCGCCACTAATGGCGCCATATAAAACGGTATTGCCCACGATAATATTTTTTGCAGAATCGCCACGGAATTCATGGGGAGTACGCACAATAACGCAACCTCCCGACAAACCTTTGCCAACATAGTCATTGCCATCGCCAACTAAATCTAGCGTAATTCCGTGCGCCAAAAATGCGCCAAAACTTTGGCCCGCTGTGCCGTTCAACTGAATATGGATCGTATCCTTGGGCAAACCTTCATGTCCATGGTGTTGTGCTACTTCACCCGAAAGCATCGCACCCACAGTGCGATTGACGTTACGCACTGGCACGATAAAGGAAACCTTTTCACCACGCTCAAGAGCAGGCTCGCTTTTTTCAATCAAAATATGGTCAAGTGCGCTACCCAAATTATGATCTTGCTTTAATACTTGATATCGCGGTACATCAGCAGGGACCCGCGGAGCAGCAAATATTTTGCTGAAATCTAAACCACGGGTTTTCCAGTTCTCCACACCCTTACGCGTATCGAGCAAATCTACTCGCCCAATCAGATCATCAAATTTGCGAATACCAAGTTGGGCCATTAATTCACGTGCTTCTTCCGCAATATAAAAGAAGAAGTTCACCACATGCTCGGGCTTACCTGCAAACCGTTTACGCAATTCAGGGTCTTGGGTAGCGACGCCAACGGGACAGGTATTCAAATGACACTTGCGCATCATGATGCAGCCCTCAACAACTAAGGGCGCCGTTGCAAAACCAAATTCATCCGCGCCTAACAATGCGCCAATCACGACATCCCGACCCGTTTTCATTTGACCATCAGCCTGCACGCGTATTCGGCTGCGCAAACGATTCAATACTAAAGTTTGCTGGGTTTCAGCCAAACCCAATTCCCACGGTGAGCCGGCGTGCTTAATAGATGACAATGGCGAAGCCCCTGTGCCACCATCATGACCGGCAATGACCACATGATCGGCTTTCGCTTTAGCGACACCAGCAGCAACCGTACCAACACCCACTTCAGAAACTAATTTGACTGATACATCAGCGGCAGAATTCACATTTTTTAAATCATGTATTAGCTGGGCGAGATCTTCAATCGAATAAATATCATGGTGTGGTGGCGGTGAAATTAAGCCTACACCAGGCACGGAAAAGCGCAAGTTACCAATGTAATCTGATACCTTACTACCTGGCAATTGGCCACCCTCGCCAGGCTTTGCGCCTTGAGCCATCTTAATTTGCATTTGATCTGCACTACGCAAATATTGGGCGGTTACACCAAACCGACCTGAAGCGACTTGTTTAATTTTAGAGCGCAATGAATCACCCTCTTGCAGTGGAATGTTGGCCTCCACCACATCACTGCCGAGAATACTGGCGAGGGTTTCGCCTTTTTTAATTGGAATACCCTTTAGTTCATTGATATAGCGATTGGGGTCTTCTCCACCTTCACCCGTATTTGATTTTCCACCAATCCGATTCATGGCAATTGCTAAGGTGGCATGAGCCTCGGTCGAAATCGAGCCCAATGACATTGCGCCCGTTGCAAAGCGTTTAACAATTTCTTTAGCAGGCTCTACCTCATCGAGTGAGATAGCCTTGGCTGGATCAATTTTAAATTCAAATAAGCCCCGCAAAGTCATTTGCCGCTTACTTTGATCATTAATGATGTTGGCGTACTCTTTATAGGTTTGATAGCCTTTTTCTGGCCCAATGCGGGTTGCGTGCTGCAGCTTGGCAATCGTATCAGGCGTCCACATGTGGTTTTCACCGCGAATCCGATAAGCATATTCTCCGCCAGCTTCGAGCATATTAGTTAAGACTGGGTCATCACCAAATGCAGCTTGGTGCATCTGTAAAGCCTCTTCAGCTACCTCAAATACCCCGATGCCACCGACATTAGATGAGGTGCCCTTGAAATATTGGTTGATTACCTCTTGATTTAAACCAATGGCCTCAAAAATTTGTGAGCCGGTGTACGACATATAGGTTGAGATGCCCATTTTGGACATCACTTTTTGTAATCCCTTGCCAACTGCCTTTACAAAATTCTTGATCGCCTTTTCGGCCGATAAGTCTCCAGGAAGACCCTGAGCCATTTGCGCTAAAGTTTCCATTGCAAGATAAGGGTGGATTGCTTCAGCGCCATAACCCGCTAATAAAGCAAAGTGATGGGTTTCGCGTGCACTGCCCGTTTCAACGACCAAGCCAACACTAGTGCGCAAACCTTTTTCAACTAAATGCTGATGAATGGCTGACGTTGCTAACAATGCAGGTATGGCCACATGATGTTGATCTACCTGACGATCGCTAACAATTAAGATGGTATAGCCTGAACGCACAGCATCAGCCGCCTCGGCACACAGTGACGCTAGCCGCGCTTCAATACCAGCTTTACCCCAGGCGGCTGGATAGCAAATATCCAATTCGTAAGAGCGAAACTTACCATTAGAGTAATGCTCAATGTGACGAATTTTAGTGATGTCAGCGAAATCAAGAATCGGTTGACTCACTTCTAAGCGCATAGGCGGATTAATATTATTGGTATCCAATAAATTGGGCTTAGGACCAATGAACGATACCAATGACATCACTAGATTTTCGCGAATAGGATCAATCGGCGGATTAGTTACCTGCGCAAATAATTGCTTAAAGTAGTTATAAAGTGATTTATTTTTATTTGATAACACCGCCAAGGGGCTATCGTTACCCATCGAGCCAATAGCTTCCTCGCCGGCGCTAGCCATTGGAGCCATTAAGTATTTCAAATCTTCTTGGGTGTAACCAAAGGCCTGTTGGCGGTCGAGTAATTTCGCGATAGGTCGAATGACGCGTTTTTCGTCAAGGCGATCGCTTGCACTTACGGTAACCTCGTCTAACTTAATGCGTACTGCATCAAGCCAGCTTTTATAAGGCTTTGCTTTAGCAACCGCGTCTTTTAACTCAACGTCTTCAATAATGCGGCCCTGTTCCATATCAATCATGAACATTTTGCCGGGCTGTAAGCGCCACTTATGAACAATCTTGCTTTCAGGTATTGCTAATACTCCAGCCTCGGATGCCATGATGACAAGATCATCGTCGGTTACGTAATACCGTGCGGGGCGTAAACCGTTACGATCAAGGGTTGCGCCAATTTGACGTCCATCGGTAAATGCCATCGCTGCTGGACCATCCCAAGGCTCCATCATCGAGGCATGGTACTCATAAAAAGCCCGCCGATTGACGTCCATCAAATTGTGTTGTTCCCAAGCTTCAGGAATCATCATCATCATGGCTTGCGCCATAGGATAGCCAGCCATTACTAGTAATTCAAGGCAGTTATCAAAACAGGCTGTGTCCGATTGCCCCGGATAGATTAGTGGCCATAATTTTTGTAAGTCATCCCCTAATACGGGTGAACTAATTGCGCCAGTGCGCGCATTAATCCAATTGACATTCCCTTTTACGGTATTAATTTCGCCATTGTGCGCAATCATGCGGTAAGGATGAGCTAACTCCCAAGCAGGAAAGGTATTCGTTGAAAAGCGCTGATGCACTAATGCCAAGGCTGAAACGGTACGTTCATCAGTTAAGTCTTGATAGTAGGCTCCAACTTGGTTGGCTAAGAGCAAGCCTTTATAAACAATGGTACGAGCCGACATCGAAGTGACGAAATATTCTTTACCATGTTTTAAATGTAAATCTTGAATTGCATGGCTAGCTGTTTTGCGAATAACGTACAGCTTACGCTCAAGGGCATCAGTCGTCATAATGTCGCGCCCACGCCCAATAAAAATTTGCCGAATGACGGGCTCGGTTTTTCTCACCGTCGGTGACATGGGCAATTGAACGTCTACTGGTACATCACGCCAACCTAATACCGTTTGTCCTTCAAGACGTACTGTCCGCTCTAATTCCTGTTCACAGGCCAACCGGGATGCGTTCTCTTTAGGTAAAAAAATCATGCCGACGCCATACTCGCCTAAGGGCGGTAGAGTTACACCTTGTAAAGCCATTTCATCCCGATACAGTTGATCGGGTATTTGAATCAAAATGCCAGCGCCATCACCCATCAGCGGATCAGCGCCAACTGCGCCACGATGATCTAAGTTCTCGAGGATTTTTAATCCCTGCGTGATGATATCGTGGGATTTTTTGCCTTTGATATGCGCCACAAATCCTACGCCACAGGCATCATGTTCATTTTGTGGGTCATAAAGCCCTTGTTTAACAGGGCGTAATTCAGTTGTCATCATCATCAATCTCGCGGTGGAGCTTAAAAAATTAGCAGCATTACTAGTTGGGAGAAACTAATATAGGGGAATACCCCTTTAGATGCAATAGAAATAAAATGACTCTGTCCCAATTAACGAATAGACAGTACGTTCATTTTAGCTTATTGGGGACAGATTCGTTAAATTCTCTGCCTAGGGCGCCCACGTGGCCGAATTTGTACCACGTCTAAGGGACTCTTAAAAAGTTGCATAGCCGTTGCCTGAGAAATCCAAGGCTTTGATTTCAATAGGTATTCTGTTATTTCTAGGTCTTCACGGTGGGGGGAGCCCTCCTGTACAAAGTGCTGCCAGGCTAATTGCCGTTCAAATGGAGTATTTCCTAAGGCCCAAAAGCTGGAATGGTCGACTAACCATGGCTCTACCTTTTCTCCAGTATGGCTAAGGTAGCTAGTCCAACTAGAAGCGGCGGGGCTTGATTCATAACCAGCCCGAACAGGATTTAATTCTAAATACCGTTGGCAACGTAAAAAATGTTCAGCGTCAATGAGTGAAGAACGGTATCGCCCTTCCCAAATTGTTCCAGAGCGATTTTGCTGCTGATTGCAGTATTGAGCATACCTGCGACCTAAGGACTGCATGGTTTTTGCTAGGGAATGCGCATGCTGGGGGGTTAAAAGACAATGTAGATGATTCGGCATTAAAGCAAATGCATGCACCGTACACCCAAATTCTTTAGCCGCTTCGCGTAACCAATCTAAGTAAATGCGGCGATCTGCCGAATTAAAAAAAAGCGTTTGGCGATTATTACCTCGAGCCATGACATGCATAGCTTGACCTGGAATCACGATGCGTGCTTGACGGGCCATAATTCAGGTCGTCAACTAGTTGAGTTGGCGAATACCACCCTGCGGAGCAAATTCAGGAATAAACCAATCGCCATCAAATTGCGTTACGCCATCTGGGACAACGCGCGCCTCTTCTGGTGAGCCTCTTAGTGCCGTGGTCATATATGAAATCCAAATTGGTAAGGCAAGGCCGCCGCCGGTTTCCCGATCACCCAAACTCGCAGGCTTATCAAAACCAATCCATGCAATTGCCACGACTTTTGGGTTATACCCTGCAAACCAGGCATCATGTGAGTCGTTAGTCGTACCTGTTTTGCCAGCTATATCAGTTCGTCCTAATTTTGCTCGTGCACTTGCAGCAGTGCCAGTTTTAGTTACCTCTTGCAACATGCTATCAATCACAAATGCCGTTCTCGCATCTAGCACTCGCGTGCCACTTTCATGCACCCGCACGGGTTGAGCCTCAAATAACACCACCCCTTTGTTGTCGATCATTTTGTCAATTAAAAAAGGGTCCACTCGATAACCCCCGTTGGCAAAAACACTATACGCTGCTGCCATTTGTAATGGGGTAACTGAGCCTGCGCCCAAAGCTAAGGTTAAGTAAGGTGGGTGTTTTTCTGGCTCAAAACCAAAACGCTGAATATATTCCTGCGCATACGAGGGGCCAATAGTGCGTAATAGGCGCACCGAAACTACGTTTTTGGATTTTGCTAAGGCAGTACGCAAGCGCATCAGCCCCTCATACTTCCCATCATAATTTTTCGGCTCCCAAGCTTGACTGCCGGTTTCTAAAATACCAATCGAAATCGGCGCATCATTAACAACGGTGCTGGGTGAAAATCCTTTTTCAAGTGCTGCGGCATAAATAAAGGGCTTAAACGAGGAGCCTGGTTGGCGCATTGCCTGTGTCACATGATTAAATTGCGTACGATGAAAATCAAAACCGCCTACCAAGGATAAAATTGCGCCAGTTTCTGGATTCATCGATACGAATGCCGCTTCAACTTGTGGAAGTTGGGCCAACTTCCACATGCCATCTTCAGCTAACAAGCGCACTATCGCTCCAGGCCGTAAGCGCTTCTTGGGCTGTGCGCTATCAGTGAGTGTGGCTAAGGCTAGTTTCATGCCGTCGCCTTTGATTACAATGACATCTCCCGTCGCAATCATCACCTCAAGCTCTTTAGGCTTGACTGCCAATACCACGCCTGACTGAAGCTCATCGAGCGGTGGATGCTCAAGCAAAGCATCATCAATGGCCCGTTGGCGCTTTAAATTATCTACTGGCAATTCAATAAAGCCCTCGGGACCACGATAAGCGTGCCGTAAGTCATACTCAAAAATACCTCGGCGCACTGCGCGGTAAGCCGCATCTTGATCAGCTTTTAAAAGTGTCGTGTACACATCTAAGCCTTGGGAATAAATTGCCTCACCATATTGGGCAAATAAAATTTGTCTTACCATTTCCGCAGCGAAATCAGCGCGGGTTCTAAATTCATTACCCAAGCCCCGCACGCGTAATTCCTCCTTCATCGCTTTATCGTATTCTGCGGGAGTAATATAGGATAAATCGCGCATCCGTTGCAAAATATATTCTTGGCGCGCTTTCGCACGACGATAATTAGTAACTGGGTTATAGGCTGATGGCGCCTTTGGTAAGCCGGCCAACATCGCTGCTTCGGCAATGCTAATTTCATGAATATCTTTACCAAAATAAATTTGCGCCGCGCTTGCAAAACCATAAGCGCGCTGACCCAAAAAAATTTGATTCATATAAATTTCAAGAATTTTGTCTTTACTCAGCTCAGCTTCAATTTTCCAGGCCAATAAAACTTCATAAATTTTGCGGCTAAAGGTTTTTTCATTTCCCAAGAAAAAATTTCGGGCAACTTGCATGGTTATAGTTGACGCACCTTGTGCCAAGCGGCCACGCAAATTAGCTAGTCCGGCACGCAACACTCCGAAATAATCAACTCCGCCATGGGAATAAAAACGATCATCCTCTATTGATAAGACCGCATTTTTCATTTGTTGCGGCATTTGATTTAGTGGCACTAACTTACGTCGCTCTTCGCCAAACTCACCAATTAAGACTTTATCTGCGGTATAAATTCGCAAAGGCACTTTAGGGTTGTAATCCGTTAAAGCGGAAATACTCGGTAAATTTGGCTTGGCCACAATAAAAGCGTAAGCCAACAGCAAGCTCAGTAAAATTGCCAAGACCAGCCCCAGAATTAATAAGGCTTTCACGAGCGGGCTACGAATCGCGGTCCAAAAAGAATGACCTCCGGAGTTCAAGCGAGGGCGAATCGTGCCGCTGGGCTGATTGCGTGCATTTGGCTTCAGGGGCGGCCTGTCTTGAGGGGTTTGTGCCATAAGCTTGAATTATAAGAGCCATGCCTAAATCGGCTTATTCCTACGCGTCTTTAAGCCTATGTTGCTAGATTTAGGAAAGAGTTTAGAAAAGAATAGGGGGTGCCGATACGTAAAATTACTTCCCAATCTTTTGATGCCATTTTGAGCGTGCTGGGTGATGATCCAGTCATGCAGAATCCAGTGACTTCAAGCCCGGAACCTGAGCTATCTGCTCGCCAGCAAAATAAACTGGCTGCCGAGGCCGCACCAGCCGAAGCCAAGCACAGCCTTGGCCTTCAGCCGCCAGCACAAATACGCCACACCTTCGCCAAACCAGTCCAATGGATACCAAGTTTAATTGGCCTTGTATCCTTTGGTGCATTAGCTTGGACAATTAGCGCACTCATTGCTCTAGAGCAGAACACGCATTCCCAATTTGGCTTACTGGAAGCGCAAATCAATCGACTCAAGCAAGCCCTAACAGAACAAGAAGACACTGCAAGCAATTATCATGCGGAACTCAGCGAGCAACTCGACCAGATTTATACCGCACAACTTAGTGCAGGTTCTCGCAGTATTAAATCTGCTCATAATCCTATGCGCCAAGAAGCGCTGGAGCTCAACCGTAAATTAAAAGCGGAAGAGGCCACCTTAAGTCAGTGGCGATATTTAGGCATGAGCACCGCTGGTCAAGGTACGGTAGCTTTTTTTCACACTGGTGATAAAACCCTATCCTTAGCTCTTCATACTGCGGTACTAGGGACATGGGTCTTAAGCGAAATTAGGGCAGAGCATGCCAAACTTACTGCAGCCACTGGACAGGTTGTCACGCTTAAATTAAAGCGTCAGCCATGAGGCTCAAGACCCACTCCTTTCGTAGCTACGCACGGCTCTGTTTAGCGCTATGGTTTTTATGGCTGCCGCTGCTCACACCAACTTATGCAGACTCATCGTTAACTGGGACCTCAACTAGCCCACAGAAGATAGCGCAGGCGGCTCAAGCAAAAACCATTAGCCTACATTTTGCCAATATTGAAGTCAGTACCTTACTCAAAGAATTGGCACGACTTGGGCAAACGAATTTTTTAATTAGCGAATCGATTCAAGGCACGATTTCAGTTGATTTGCAGCAGATTCCATGGGGTAGTGCGGTGCAATCAATCTTAGCTAGCAAAGGGTTGAGCATGCTAAGGCATGGCGATATTTTCTGGATTGGCCCCTACGCTGAAATTAATGCCTTTCAAAAACACCGTCGTGAAGATGCAGCCTTACCATTTGGGGGTGACCACGCACAGAGCCCTAAACAAATTTTAATCGAAGCCAGAATCGTTGAAGCTGATGACCGCTTTGCTCGTGATCTGGGTGCTAAGCTCAGCTTTCTGGGTGAAGGAGCGAGTTCGCATTTGAATCCTAAAATGAGCTCGGGTTTTGATTTAGCGGCCAATGGCTTAAATGGATTTAGTCCCGTCAGTGCCGCTGCCACTCTTTTATCTAAAAATGCTAGCCAGCTTTTACAGGCTGAACTTTCTGCGCTTGAAGCTCAAGGCCAAGGCAAAGTTATTTCGAATCCCCGCATCATGACCTCAGATCAAGTCAAAGCAACAATTGAACAGGGCACTGAATTACCTTATCAAGTTTCAACCCAAAGCGGCAGTAAATTGCAATTCCGTAAAGCAAATCTGCGTCTTGAGGTCATTCCTAAAATTCATCCTGATGGCATGATTTCGATGTTAGTTGGCATTACTAAAGACACCATTGGCATGAAAACTGAACAGGGCTATGCCATTGATACGAAAACGCTAAGCTCAGAAGTAACTGTAGAAAATGGGGGTACTGTCATTATTGGTGGAATTTATCAAACCATTGAGCGAGAAGACATCGTTAAGGTGCCCTTGCTTGGTGATATCCCCATTTTGGGCCATTTATTTAGGCATAGCGCCAAACTACACGATAAAAAAGAGTTGCTGGTTTTCTTAACCCCCACCGTCCTGCCCAAACCCTTATAAAATCAGGATGTGAACTCCTTATTAAACAAATCTAACAATATTTTCTTAATTGGTCTCATGGGGGCTGGTAAGTCTACCGTAGGGAAATTATTGGCGCGCAAACTAGGACGCCGTTTTATTGATAGCGACCATGCGCTTGAAGAGCGCTGCGGCGTCAAAATTCCCCTTATCTTTGAAATGGAAGGTGAGTCTGGGTTTCGTAAACGTGAAGCCCAAATGATTGCCGAGTTAACTCAAGAAAATGACATTATTTTGGCTACGGGTGGTGGCTCAATTCTTGCACCTGAAAATCGGCAGGCCTTAAGCAAACGAGGGGTTGTCATTTATTTGCACGCTAACCCCAATGAGTTGTGGCATCGAACTAAAGGCAGTGAGGGCAGGCCCCTCCTACAAAATGGCGACCCACGGCAAATTTTGACAACGCTGTATGCAGAGCGTGATCCCCTTTATCGCGATATTGCCACGCATATTATTGAAACTGGCAAGCCCAGCGTCAATCAATTGGTTCATACTTTGTTGATGCAGCTAGAATTAAGCCCATGAATACACTCAAGGTCGAACTGGGTAAACGTAGTTATCCCATTTATATTGGAAGTGATTTAATCTCCCAAGGCAGTCTCTTTCATCCCCACCTTAAGGGTGAGGTAGTTTTCATTGTGACCAATACAACTGTTGCGTCATTGTATGCAGAGGCGCTCACCAAAACTCTTGAGCAACTAAAAAAACGGGTGCATCTGATCGTTTTACCCGATGGCGAGTCTTACAAAGATTGGACTCATTTACAAACGATTTTTGATGTCCTGCTGCAATCTGGGGCTGATCGCGATACTGCCATTATTGCGCTCGGTGGTGGGGTCATTGGCGACATGGCTGGCTTTGCTGCAGCAAGCTTTATGCGTGGCATTCGCTTTATTCAAGTTCCAACGACTTTATTAGCTCAAGTAGATTCCTCGGTGGGCGGAAAAACGGGCATTAATCATCCGCTGGGTAAAAATATGATTGGCGCTTTTCATCAACCCGTGGCTGTCATTGCCGATTTACGCACCTTACAATCATTACCTCCCCGTGAACTTTCGGCAGGGCTGGCGGAAGTCATTAAACATGGTGCTATGGCTGATATTCATTTTCTGGCTTGGATCGAAAAAAATACGGCTGCCTTGTTGGCCTGCGAGCCTGCTGCGCTAGCGCATGCTGTACTACGCTCTTGTGAAATTAAAGCGGCATTAGTAGCTGCCGATGAACGTGAAAGCAACGTTCGTGCAACCTTAAATTTTGGTCATACGTTTGGGCACGCAATTGAAGCTGGCCTAGGATATGGCAAATGGTTACATGGGGAGGCGGTTGGTTGTGGAATGGTTATGGCTGCCGATCTCTCGATGCGCTTAGGCAAAATTCAAGCCCCCGAGGTGCAGCGCCTAAAGCAGCTCATTCATGCCATGGGACTACCGACTGAAGCACCAAAGTTCGGGCTTGAGCGCTACTTCGAATTAATGCAATTAGATAAAAAAACCGCGGGCGGTCAAATTCGCTATGTGGTTCTTAACCCGCTAGGTGCAGCTATCATTGAAGCCGCCCCCGCATCACTAGTTCAAGAAACTTTACTTGCTACTGGCGCTGCTTAAGGTTGATGCCGGCCTAAAGTTACCGCTTGGCCAGCCTGCGCACTAATAAATTGCGTTAAATCGCTTAATAGCTCTTTGCCTGTTTTATAGTCGATCCACAGTGGTGATGAAGTAGTACCAGCCCAGCGATAATGAAAACCGCCAGCCTTAGCTGCTACCCAAATTTCGTGCAAGGGGGGTTGGCTATTAACAACAATGACGCTACGATCACGAAAACGAATATTAATCACATTGCCACCCTGTCGCTCAACATCTAAATCAAGATCTAACTGATCATCGGCGGCCTCAAGCGTAATCTCGAGCGAGTGTAAGAGTTGACTGGCTAGCTGATGAAATTGTTTATCGTCAATGGGTTCAGCGGCTGGGGTATTTACTGGATGCTGCATGCTATATTCAATCATTCGTTTTAGAGACTTTCATGATAGCGATTCTTATTCGAGCCTTTAGATTTAGCATCATAATATCCCTCATAGGATGTGGGGTAAGAGGGCCCCTGTATTTGCCAAGCGTGCCAAATATACCGCCGATTCCTGCCCAAGTTGAACCAAAAGGCAAGTTGTACCCAGCTCCCGGCCCAAATACCGCTGTTGATAATAAGGAGGCCTCACCTGAGGAAAGCAAATGAGTCAAGCAAAACATCACAATTCCTTACCGGCCTTGCAAAGCTTGCTAGGGTTTTCTGTACGTGATGGCTGCTGGTTTATTGAAGCACTCCCCTTAGCCCAACTGGCGGCGCAATTTGGTACGCCACTCTATGTTTATAGCAAACGTGCTTTGGTGGCTGCATTTGCTGCCTATGAAGAAGCCTGCTTTAACGCACAAGGCAAAAGACGAGCGCGAATTTTCTTTGCAGTGAAAGCCAATAGTAATCTTGCAGTAATGAATTGCTTTAAAGAGCTTGGCGCAGGCTTTGATTTAGTTAGTGGCGGGGAACTCGAACGCGCACTTGCAATTGGCGCCGATCCAGCAAGCTTAGTTTTTGCAGGGGTTGGTAAATCTGCTGCTGAAATTCGGCTGGCCCTTACGGTTGGAGTGAAATGCTTCAATGTTGAATCTGTTGCCGAGCTTGAACAAATTAATCAGATCGCAGCAGAATTATCTTGTCGTGCGCCAATTTCTTTGCGAGTGAATCCCGATGTCGATGCACAAACGCATCCCTATATTTCTACTGGACTCAAAGATAACAAGTTTGGTATTGCTTATCATGAAACGCTAAAAACCTATCGTGAGGCTGCCTTACTTTCGCATCTTGATATCGTGGGAATTGATTGTCATATTGGCTCACAAATTACCTCTACCGCGCCTTATTTGGACGCGCTTGATAAAGTACTTGATTTAGTAACACAACTTAAAAAAGAGGGGATTAAGTTACGGCACCTCGATTTAGGAGGTGGACTTGGGATTGATTATGGCGATGAAAGTTCGCCTGCTATCACCGAATTTACTAACGCGCTTTTAGATCGGATTGCTGAACGCGGCTTTGCCAACCTAGAAATTCTTCTTGAGCCTGGGCGCTCATTAGTGGGTAATGCAGGCGTCTTGCTCACGCGCGTCGAATATATCAAACTTGGAGCGAGTAAAAATTTTTGCATAGTAGATGCGGCGATGAATGATTTATTACGCCCTGCACTTTATAGCGCGTATCACGCCATTGTGGCAGTTCAAAATAATGAGGCTGAAACACAAATTTATGATGTAGTTGGACCAGTTTGTGAATCGGGAGACTGGCTTGGTAAAGATCGGGCTCTGGCAATTAAAGCAAATGATGTTTTGGCGATTTTATCGACCGGGGCTTATGGCTTTACGATGGCATCGAATTACAACACTCGCCCTCGAGCAGCTGAAGTGATGGTCGATGGCAACCAAGCTTTTATCATCCGTGAACGCGAAACCGTTGCTGAGTTGCTCTCAAAAGAGCGTCTCTTACCGCAAAAAAAATAGTACTTCGCCAGCCTTAATGCAGTCCAGCCATGTAATCGGTAACGGCCTTCATTTCAAGATCAGATAGTTTGACAGCGATCATATTCATTTGTACATTTTTACGGGTGCCATCGCGGAAATACCCCAGTTGTACAGCGTTGTATTCTGCCCATTGCCCACCCAAGCGGGGGTATTGCGCTGGAATACCAGCCCCATTTGGACTATGGCAAGCCGCACAAGCAGGAATGCCTTTGGCAGCGATGCCACCACGATAAATGAGTTGTCCGAGCTCGAGGGTCGCCTTATCTTGCGCCTCGCCTTGGGGAGGTGCCTGTTTTACTAAAAACGCAGCCAAATTCAACATATCTTGCTCGGTTAAGGTCGCCGCCATACCCATCATGATGGGATTAGCACGCGTGCCGTCCTTATAACTTTTTAATTGCTTAGCTAAATAAGTTCCATGTTGCGCGGCTAACTTAGGCCAAGTTGCCACGGCGCTCATCCCCTTGGGGCCATGACACGTAATGCAAGCCACTACGCCGCGGCTAGTATCACCGCTGTTATAGAGGGCCTCGCCCGCGGCGGCATCGCCCTTAGTAGGCTTAGCCGCTATAGCTACTGGCGCTGGGGCTACAGCGGTAGCCGTGGCTGAAGCAGGAACTGTAGCAGTTGGTGCTGGCTTGGCGGGCTCGTTAGCAATGGCCACAGAGCCGCTAGCAGATAATATGAAAATACTGCAAAGGCCTAAAAACAGCTTTTTTAAGCGACTTAATTTGGAGATTTGGGTGCTATGACGCATTATGTTTACCTTGGCAAAAATTCCTTAGAAGATTTGGCTGGCTATTGCTGGCCAAATCCCGCAGATCTTAATATTTTATGTGATTTTACAATAGCTTCCAGACATGTCTAAACTCTTTCAATCCCGCTTTTTTACCACCGTAAACGATTTGCATTGTCTGCCCCAAGGCCCCCTGCGGGAAGTAGCCTTTGCCGGGCGCTCAAATGCTGGCAAATCGAGCGCTATTAATGTTTTATGCAATCAAAAGCGCTTGGCTTTTGCGAGTAAAACGCCGGGGCGGACTCAACATATTAATTATTTTGGCGTGTTTGCAAAAGATGATTTATTAGCCTATCTCGTTGATTTGCCCGGCTATGGCTATGCCGCCGTCAATCATGAAACCCGCTACCACTGGAATAGTTTAGTCAGCGACTATTTGCAAGAACGCCCCGAACTAGTTGGCATGATTTTAATCATTGATTCACGCCGCGGGATGACTGACTTAGATGAACAAATGATTCAATGGTTTTTACCGACCGGTAAACCAATTCATTTACTTTTAAGTAAATGCGATAAGCTCAACCATACCGAGTGTCGTCATACCCTAGAGGCCGTAGAGAAAAGATTAGCTGAATTAGCTGGGCCGGCAGTCAATTTGGCTGGGCCCCAGCCGCAAATTACTGCGCAACTCTTTTCCAGTACAAAACGCATTGGGCTGGTAGAAGCAGATAAAATTATTATTAATTGGTTATTTGCTGTTCCGACTCTGCCTGATGTCTTCACCCAAACCGAGGAAAACTAAATGAACCCACTCCATTTTCCTGCTCATCGTCCGCGTCGTATGCGCCGCGACGATTGGTCTAGAAGATTAATGCAAGAAAACCGCTTAACGGTAGATGATTTAATTTATCCGGTTTTTTTATTAGAAGGCAGCAAGCAATCGCAAGCAATTGCTTCAATGCCTGGAATCAATCGACTCTCGCTCGACTTACTTTTTGAGGTTGCTGAAGAATGTCTTGAGCTTGGAATTCCTGTGATGGCACTTTTCCCTGTCATTGATCCAACCCTAAAAACACCTGATGGTAAAGAAGCGCTAAACCCTAATGGTTTAATTCCGCGCGCAGTCGAAGCTTTAAAAACACGCTTTCCTAATTTAGGCATCATGACGGATGTCGCCCTTGATCCCTATACCAGTCATGGCCAAGATGGCATCTTAGATGAACAAAATCGCCTACTCAATGATGTCACTACTGCTGTTTTGGTACAGCAAGCAATAACACAAGCGCAAGCAGGGGTTGATATTGTTGCACCTTCAGACATGATGGATGGGCGTATTGGCGCAATTCGTCGAGAGCTTGAAAAGTTAAATTTGATTCATACCCGCATCATGGCCTATTCTGCTAAATATGCTTCGGCTTTTTATGGCCCATTTCGTGATGCCGTTGGTTCGGCAAAAAATTTAGGTAAGGCCGATAAAAAAACGTATCAAATGAATCCGGCTAATAGTGCCGAAGCCCTTTCAGAAACAGCGCTTGATATTAGCGAAGGCGCCGATATGGTGATGGTAAAACCGGGTATGCCCTATCTGGATATCGTTCGTCAAGTTAAAGAGGCATTTTCTTATCCAACTTATGTATATCAAGTTAGTGGTGAGTACGCCATGCTCAAAGCTGCTGCTCAAAATGGTTGGCTTGATCATGATGCAGTCATGATGGAAAGCTTAATTGCCTTTAAACGTGCCGGCGCAGACGGCGTCCTAACTTACTTTGCTTTAGAAGCCGCGCGCCAATTAAAAAATAACTAAATGTCTTAAAAATCGCTTATTTAAGCGAGTTTAAGTAGACTAAAAAACGGTTTGCCGCCATAAACCCAATGATCCGTTGGGTTGTTTGCTCGCGCCCCTCGGCATCAAAAAATAGTATTGCGGGTGGCCCAAATAGATTAAATTGCTTGAGCAACGCTTGATTTTCGGGTGTATTTTTGGTCACATCGGCCTGCACTAAGACAAACTTACTTAAGGCTTGAGCAACGGTTGGATCAGCAAAAGTAAGGAGTTCCATTTCTTTGCAACTAATACACCAATCGGCATAAAAATCGAGCAACACAGGGCGCCGCTCTATGTTCGCTTTTTCAAGCACCTGCTTTAATTCGGCTGAGGATTGAACAACAGTAAAGTGTAAATTTGCTGCGATGGTACGTTGCGAATTTTGCTTGGATGGGCTTGCTTGCTGAGTTTGAAAGAGTGCTTGCGACCCTGAAAAAAGGGCTGGCCAGACAATCCAAATTGCCAGAGCCACCAATAAAACACCCAGGATGCGCTGTAACCATAACATCCATGCGCCTGTGTTGGGGACCAAAACCCGTGCCTCGAGGGCAATCAAGAGTAGAGGCAAACCCATGCCGATAGCCATAATAAATAACAAGCTGCCGCCAAGTGCTACCGAGCCAGTTTGGGCAATAAATGCCAATACCCCAGCTAATGGTGCCGTAATGCATGGGCTAGCAATTAGGGTTGAAAGCCCACCCAGGATAAATGCACCAATAATGCTGCCGCCCTTTTGGCGCCCAGCAAACTGATCAATGGTCTGTTGCAGTGCATGCGGTAAACGTAAGTGATAAAACCCAAATAAACTGCCGGCCAAAGCTAATAAAACTAGGCCAAAAGCCAATAAGACCAAGGGATTTTGTAGCGCTGCTTGAGCGCCACTGCCAAGCGCAGCCATGAGCATTCCTGCGATTGAATAGAGGCTAGCCATACCCAAGATATAGGCAATGGCTAAGACGGCAGCCCGGCTTTTTTTAATTGACTTAGCAGGGTCTGAATTGAAGAGAATACTCGACAAAATAGGCAACATGGGTAAAACGCAGGGGGTAAATGCCAGCGCAATTCCTAAAATAAAAAATGCTAAAAATAGGTAAGGAATAGATGCTTGAGCTAAAAATTGATTGACTGCGTTGATATCTTCACGCTGCCCCCATAAGCTAACTAAACTCAATTTTTCTGAGGGTGGTGCGATCTCCGTTGTATCGGGCAATGGTTGGGCCTTAACACCAGGGGCTGCTAAGTTAAAGTTTAAGGTCATCGGTGGGTAGCAAATTCCACCATCTGCACAACCTTGCAATTGAATTTGCAAACGCAAACCCTTAACTCGATTACTGAATGCATCAGCTGCTTTACCTATACTACTGATGGCCTGATCTAAATTAATTTGAACTTGAAATGGGGTCTTGTAAATAATAAGATTTTTATTAAAAGTAGGATCAAATTTATTTTCTCCGGCGGGTAAGGGGGGCTGAAACTGATAGGTTGGCTGCCCATTTTCAAGCACATGAAATTGCAATGAATGCTGATAAATGTAATATCCTTTAACGGGTTTGAAATCAATTTCAACCTGCGTTCTATTTTCTAGCCAAGTGGCTTGCACTTGAAACGCTTTTTCTGGTGGTAAAAAATCAGGCGCTGCAAAAGCGCTGGAAATGAATAAACAAAAGGTGAGTACTAGCTTAAGTAGTGTGTTATGTATTTGCATCAATTTAATTCGGTCCTATATAAATGAAAAAGCCAGACCGAAGTCTGGCTTTTCACTATACCCCATACTCACAATTAAGTTGAACTCTCTTCAGCTACAACCTCTTCAACAATAGGGCGATCAACCAATTCAACCAAGGCCATAGGCGCATTATCGCCCTGCCGAAAGCCAAACTTTAAGATGCGTAAATAACCGCCTGGGCGTGTAGCATAACGCGGCCCAAGCTCGGTAAATAATTTAGCAACAATGTCGCGATCTTGCGTGCGGTTGTAAGCTAAACGCCGATTCGCTAAGCTATCTTTCTTGCCTAAAGTAATTAAGGGCTCAACAACCATGCGCAATTCTTTTGCTTTTGGTAGAGTGGTTTTAATTACTTCATGCTCCAAAAGCGAATTCGACATATTACGCAGCATCGCTAAACGATGCGATGAGGTTCGATTAAGTTTGCGTAAACCGTTTCCGTGACGCATGATGCTTCCTTTCTAATTATTTCCAAGGTTAGCAGGTGGCCAACTCTCAAGTTTCATCCCAAGGCTTAAGCCACGAGCCGCTAACACGTCTTTAATTTCATTTAATGATTTACGACCTAAATTAGGCGTCTTTAACAACTCATTTTCAGTGCGCTGGATTAAATCGCCAATGTAATAGATGTTTTCTGCTTTTAAGCAGTTAGCGGAACGCACAGTCAGCTCGAGATCGTCGACTGGGCGCATTAACATCGGATCAACCATCGAAGAGCGGCTAGGTACCAAATCGCCTGAAATTTCGCTACTTTCTAACGCTGCGAATACAACTAATTGATCGACCAAAATACTAGCTGCTTGACGAATCGTCTCTTCAGGTGTCATGACGCCATTAGTTTCAATGGTCATCACCAAGCGATCTAAGTCGGTACGCTGTTCAACGCGAGCTGATTCAACTGCATAGCTAACACGAGTAACGGGGCTAAAAGAAGCATCTAAAACAATGCGGCCAATAAGCTTAGTTGTTTCATCATGATACTGACGCATATTGCCGGGCACATAACCACGCCCTTTTTCCACTTTAATTTGCATATCTAATTTACCACCGGCAGCTAAGTGGGCAATGACATGATCTGGATTAATAATTTCTACATCGTGGGGTAAATCGATATCTTTAGCGGTGACCACACCAGGCCCATCTTTACGTAAATTAATCGTCACTTCATCACGTGACTGCAATTTGAAGACTACACCTTTAAGATTGAGCAAGAGATTAACAACATCTTCCTGCACGCCATCGAGCGTTGAATACTCATGAACCACACCTGAAATAGCGACCTCAGTTGGCGCAAAGCCAACCATCGATGACAACAACACACGGCGTAAAGCGTTTCCCAGCGTATGGCCATAGCCACGTTCAAATGGCTCCATCACCACTTTAGCTTGATTGGGGGTAAGTGCTTCTACTGAAATAATTTTTGGCTTGAGCAAGTTTGTTTGCATATGTTTTCCTTATGGGTGCCTAATTAGCGCGAATATAATTCGACGATCAAACTTTCATTAATATCACCGCTGATTTCTTCGCGGTCGGGCACTTGCTTAAATGTTCCTTCGAGCTTTGCCGCATCAACTGAAACCCAGCTAATGACGCCAGTTTGCTGAACCAAATTCAAAGATTCTTGAATGCGGTTTTGCTTCTTCGCTTTTTCACGAATTGAAATTACATCGCCAGGTTTAACCTGAATCGATGGAATATTTACTGCACTGCCATTTAACATGACTGCACAATGAGAAACTAATTGGCGTGCTTCGGCGCGTGTTGAGCCAAAGCCCATGCGATAAACCACATTATCAAGACGTGACTCTAGTAACTGCAGGAGGGTTTCACCCGTATTACCTTTTCGACGCTCAGCCTCGGCAAAGTAACGACGAAACTGGCGCTCTAAAACCCCATAAATTCGTTTTACTTTCTGCTTTTCACGTAACTGATTGCCATAATCAGAGGTGCGTGAGCCCGATGTCCGTCCATGCTGACCAGGCTTGCTATCAAGCTTGCACTTGTCTGACAATGAACGCCGAGCGCTCTTTAAAAAGAGGTCGGTTCCTTCCCGACGAGATAACTTGGCCTTAGGGCCTAAATAACGTGCCACGATGCTTTCCTTTCTTTGCCGCAGTCTTTCGACCAGCGGTTAGTTCGCTTTAAATTCAAACGAACAGTGGGCTTAAACAATTAAAAAATAAAACTTTTAAAAACCAAATAACAACAATAAAACTTAAATACGACGACGCTTAGGCGGGCGACAGCCATTATGCGGCACTGGGGTTACATCCTGAATCTCAGTAATTTTGATGCCCAATGAATTTAACGCGCGCACAGCAGATTCACGTCCTGGGCCTGGGCCCTTAATTTGTACTTCTAAATTTTTAATCCCACATTCAATCGCTGCTTTACCTGCTACTTCTGCAGCTACTTGAGCTGCAAACGGGGTTGACTTGCGTGAGCCCTTAAAACCCTGTCCGCCAGAAGTAGCCCAAGATAAGGCATTCCCTTGACGATCAGTAATCGTAATAATGGTGTTATTAAAAGATGCGTGCACGTGCGCGATGCCGTCGGCAACGTTCTTTTTTACTTTTTTGCGAGCACGCTGAGCGGTTGCTGCTGCGGTTTGTGGTTTTGCCATTTCAGTACGCTTTCTTGATTATTTCTTCAGTGCAATGCCAGACTTACGCGGGCCCTTGCGGGTACGTGCATTCGTCTTGGTACGTTGGCCGCGAACCGGCAAGCCCTTACGATGACGTACGCCACGATAACAGGCTAAGTCCATCAAACGTTTGATGCTCATTGTGACTTCACGGCGTAAATCGCCTTCAGTCGTCAATTTGCCAACCTCATCACGGAGCTTTTCTAAATCAGCGTCTGTGAGATCTTTAATTTTTTTATCAAAAGCAACACCAGTAGTTTGACAAATTTTTCTAGCTTGGGTTGTACCAATGCCATAGATTGCCGTCAAACCAATAACGGTATGTTGATGATTTGGGATATTGACCCCAGCGATACGTGCCATGAGATTTCCTCTTTATTAACCGAATCAGCCTTGGCGCTGCTTATGACGTGGATCTGACGAGCAAATCACACGCACAACGCGTTTACGCTTAATGACCTTGCAATTTCTGCAAATAACTTTTACGGATGCTAAAACTTTCATCATTCACCTCTTTAAATATACTGACTACTTAATCACTACTTCGCACGGAAAATAATTCTTGCGCGCGTTAGGTCGTATGGAGTCATCTCCACCGTTACCTTATCCCCTGGCAGAATGCGAATGTAATGCATGCGCATCTTGCCTGAAATATGACCCAAAACAACATGCCCGTTTTCTAACTTCACTCGAAACATCGCATTTGGTAAATTTTCAATAATCTCACCCGCCATCTGAATAACATCATCTTTAGACATAATTACAGTGCGGAACCCATCTTAAAATTGGCTTTTTTCATTAAAGAGCCATACTGCTGTTGCATCACAAAAGATTGCACTTGAGCCATAAAATCCATGGCCACAACGACAATAATTAATAAGGATGTACCGCCAAAATAAAATGGTACGTTGTACTTCAAAACTAAGAATTCTGGCAATAAGCAAACTAAAACCATATAAATGGCGCCGCCTAAAGTAAGTCGCACTAAAATTTTGTCGATATAACGAGCAGTTTGCTCACCTGGTCGAATACCCGGTACAAAGGCGCCGCTTTTCTTTAAGTTTTCAGCAGTATCTTTACTATTAAAAACTAAAGCAGTATAGAAAAAGCAAAAGAAAATAATTGCAGCAGCATAAAGAATTGTATATACCGGCTGACCTGGGGCTAGCGTTGCGGCTAAATCTTTCAGTCCGCGACTAAACATATTGCTATTTTCACCAGAGGTAAACCAACCGGCTATCGTCGCTGGAAATAAAATAATTGAGGAAGCAAAAATAGGAGGAATTACACCCGCCATATTTAATTTCAGCGGCAGATGCGATGATTGGCCGCCATACACTTTATTGCCTACTTGTCGCTTGGCATAATTAACCAAAATGCGCCGCTGGCCACGTTCAACAAAAACGACAAAATACGTTACGCCAATTACGATAGTCACAATGAAGATAGCTGACAAAATGTTCATTGAGCCAGTACGCACTAACTCTAGCAAGCTTCCTAGTGCACTAGGAAGTCCTGAAACAATACCGCCAAAAATAATAATCGAAATACCATTTCCTAGGCCGCGCTCTGTAATTTGCTCGCCAACCCACATCAAGAACATCGTGCCCGTAACCAAGGTGACTACGGTATTTAAACGAAATATCATGCTTGGATCAATGACTAGACCAGGCTGCGCCTCAAGCGCAACGGAAATTCCGAGCGCTTGAAAAGTTGCCAATAACACTGTGGCATAGCGCGTGTACTGAGTTATTTTTCGCTGTCCCGCTGGACCTTCTTTTTTCATAGCTTCAAGTGAAGGCAACACAATAGTCATGAGTTGCATGATGATGGAGGCAGAGATATACGGCATGATGCCAAGCGCAAATACTGTGAAGCGCGATAACGCACCACCTGAAAACAAATTAAACATTCCTAAAATGCCATCTTTTTGACCGGCAAATAACTGGGCCAACTGATCAGGATCAATTCCAGGTACAGGAATATGTGCACCAATACGATAGACCACTAAAGCGAGCAAAAGGAAAACTAAGCGACGACGTAAGTCGCCGAACTTATTGCCCGATTGCGCGATGCTGGAGAGAGTAGGTGTCGCGATTGCCATGGGATTAGTAAATTACACCGCTTCCAAAACTTGGCCGCCGGCTGCTTCAATTGCTGCCTTAGCACCAGCTGTGGCTGTTAAGCCTTTTAAAATAACAGCGCGCTTTAGTTCGCCGGTTTTAACGACTTTTACTGCCTGAATTTGTTCGCCCGCTAAACCATGCTGTCTTAACACCAACAAATCGACCTCAGCCACACCCATTTTTTCTAGATCATTCAAGGTAATTTGACCAACGTGGCGACGGGTTAAAGAAACGAAACCACGTTTTGGTAAACGACGATACATTGGCATTTGACCGCCTTCGAAGCCGACTTTATGAAAACCACCCGAACGCGATTTTTGGCCCTTATGGCCACGACCCGCAGTTTTACCTAAGCCTGAGCCAATACCACGGCCAACCCGACGTCGATTTTTCTTAGCGCCAGCAGCAGGTTTAATTGTATTAAGTTGCATTTTTTTACCTATTTACTTTCTGATCTTTTAGCTAATGACCTTGATCAAATAAGAAACCTTATTCATCATGCCGCGCACCGCTGGGGTGTCTTGTAATTCCGATACTGAATTAATCCGGCGCAGCCCTAAGCCACGAACAGTTGCGCGATGACTTTCACGCGTGCCCACTAAACTGCGTACAAGCTGCAATTTGACTGTTGGATTGGATTGATTTGTTGTCATATTTAATTCCTATTCTGGATCTGCTTAACCGAGAATTTCTTCAACTGATTTACCGCGCTTAGCGGCAATTTCAGCAGGAGTACTCATCTTGCTTAAACCATCAATGGTTGCGCGTACCATGTTGTAAGGGTTAGTAGAGCCAATAGACTTAGCAACCACATTGGTCACGCCCATCACATCAAAAATGGCGCGCATTGGACCGCCAGCAATCACGCCAGTACCTTCTTTAGCAGGTGACATTAATACTCGTGAAGCGCCATGTTGGCCAATAACGGAGTGCTGTAATGTGCCCTTACGAAGGGGTACCTTAATCATTTTGCGACGCGCTTCATCCATCGCCTTTTGAACAGCCACTGGAACTTCTTTTGATTTTCCTTTGCCCATACCAATTCGGCCATCACCGTCACCAACTACAGTTAATGCGGCAAAACCCAGAATTCGTCCGCCTTTAACTACCTTAGTAACGCGATTAACTGCAATCATCTTTTCACGAAGACCATCATCGCGTTCTTCTGATTGCATTTTGGTTTGCATTTTTGCCATTTTTTTTCCTAAACCCAATAATTAGAACTTGAGGCCGGCTTCGCGTGCTGCCTCAGCCAATGCCTTAATTCGTCCGTGATAACGGTGCCCAGAGCGATCAAATGCCACATCAACTATGCCGGCCTTAACCGCACGCTCAGCAATTAATTTGCCAATTTGTTGCGCTGCTGCGCTGTTGCCGCCATTTTTAAGTGCTTGGCGTAAATCTTTTTCCATAGTTGAGGCAGCTGCTAGCACCTTAGTACCGCAGGGGCTATACACTTGCGCAGAAATATGCGCATTACTGCGAATCACTGTTAGGCGATTGGCAATCTGCTCTGCAATTCGAATGCGCGTTTGGCGTGCACGGCGTTGTCTTGATTCGTCTTTATTCATAGATAATCTCGCTTACTTCTTCTTAGTTTCTTTCAGATGAACTACTTCGTCGACATAGCGCACGCCTTTACCTTTATAGGGCTCGGGTGAACGATACGCACGCACTTCAGCAGCAACCTGACCAACTTGTTGCTTGCTGGCGCCTTTAATAATAATTTCTGTTTGCGATGGAGTTTCTGCTTTTACACCTTTTGGCAGGTTATAAATAATGTCATGCGAGAAACCCAACTGCAATTTTAGTGCGTCACCTTGAGCTTGGGCACGATAGCCAACGCCAACTAAACTCAACTTACGCTCAAAACCTTGTGTTACTCCAAGTAGCATATTGTTCACTAAGGCACGAGTAGTACCTGATAATGCGCCCGCTTCGGGTGAGCTATCTTTCAATTCAACGGTAATAATTCCGTCGGCCTGCTGCAAACCAATAGATGGATGTAAATTGTGCGTCAAAGTTCCTAGCGGGCCTTTAACCGTAACTAATGCGCCACTGATATTAATTTCTGCACCCTTAGGCACTGGAATGGGGGATTTACCGACTCTAGACATGAAGATCTCCTTAGGCGATATAGCAAATAACTTCGCCACCCACGCCGGTTGCGCGTGCTTTGCGATCAGTCATTACGCCTTGCGGGGTCGAAATAATTGCCACTCCCAAACCATTCATCACTTGAGGAATGTCGTGACGTCCCTTGTAAATGCGCAAACTCGGGGTTGATACCCGATCGATGCGCTCAATAACAGGGCGGCCTGCATAATATTTGAGTTCAATTTTTAGCACTGGCTTAGCTGCTTCGCCTTGAATTTCAAAACCATCGATATAGCCTTCATCTTGCAAGACTTTAGCAATAGAAACTTTAATTTTTGATGACGGCATGATAACGTTCGGTTTTTGCACCGCTTGCGCGTTGCGAATCCTTGTTAACATGTCGGCGATTGGATCGCTGATGCTCATAAGTTCTCCTGAATTCTTTCGCCGCTTACCAGCTGGCCTTGGTTAAACCGGGGATCTCGCCACGAAAAGCGATCTCACGAATTTTGCCGCGCGCCAAACCAAACTTTCGGAATGTGCCGCGTGGCCGACCGGTTAATGAACAACGATTTCGTTGACGAATCGGGCTTGCATTTCTGGGTAGGGCTTGCATCTTTAAGCGAGCTTCGTAGCGCTCTTCATCGCTTCTTGAAGTATCTGCGATGATGGCTTTAAGTTCGGCGCGCTTTACCGCATATTTTTCAGCACATTTAATGCGCTTTTTTTCGCGCTCAATCAGGGACATTTTTGCCACGTTAACCTCTTAATTGCGGAAAGGAAATTTAAACGCTGCCAAGAGTGCTTTCGCTTCCTCATCAGTTTTGGCAGTAGTAGTAATGCTTACATTGAGACCACGTAGGGAATCAATTTTGTCGTACTCAATTTCGGGGAAAATAATTTGTTCTTTCACACCGATGTTGTAATTACCGCGACCGTCAAAAGCCTTACCTGAGATACCGCGGAAGTCGCGAACTCGGGGTAATGCGACGGTGACGAAGCGATCTAAAAACTCATACATCTTTGCGCCACGCAAAGTTACCATGGCGCCAATGGGATAACCTTGACGAATTTTAAAACCGGCAATGGCTTTGCGTGCCTTGGTAACAACTGGTTTTTGACCGGCAACTTTAGTTAGGTCGCTAACGGCATTTTCAATAATTTTCTTATCGTTTACTGCTTCACCTAAACCCATGTTAAGCGTAATTTTGGTCACACGTGGCACTTGCATTACCGACTTATAGCCAAACTTCGCCATTAAGTCAGTAACCACTTTATTTTTGTAATGTTCTTGAAAACGGGTGCTCATAATATCTCCAAATTCCTTAAGCGCTTAAGCTTGTGCCAGTGGTTTTCAAATAGCGGACCTTTTTGCCATCAGCCAGCTTAATACCCACGCGTGATGCTTTGCCGTTGCTATCAAGCAATGCAACATTGGAGATGTGGATAGGCATGACTTTGTCAATCATTCCACCCGTAACACCTGCGGCAGGATTTGGTTTGGTCGCCTTTTTGTAGATGTTGACACCTTCTACCACAAGCTTTTCTGCCAGCACGGTTGTCACTGTGCCGGTTTTACCTTTATCTCGACCCGTTAATACCACCACCGAATCACCTTTACGAATTTTTTTCATATCAGCCTCTTAAATCTCTGCTTTAAATAACTTCTGGAGCAAGCGAAACAATTTTCATAAACTTCTCGGTGCGTAATTCGCGCGTTACTGGTCCGAAAATACGGGTGCCGATTGGCTCTAATTTAGCGTTCAATAGCACCGCTGCATTTTCATCAAACTTAATGAGGGATCCGTCTGGGCGCCGCACGCCTTTGGCTGTACGTACGACCACAGCATTATAAATATCGCCTTTTTTAACGCGGCCACGTGGTGCAGCAGACTTCACGCTGACTTTAATGACATCGCCAATATTGGCATAGCGTCGTTTAGACCCACCCAATACTTTGATGCATAACACTTCACTGGCGCCTGTATTGTCGGCAACCTGCAATCTACTTTCGGTCTGAATCATTTTTAATCCCCAACTTATTGGCCAAAGGCAAACAGTCTTGGTTCCGTCTAAGGGCTCTGGCAGAACAGCCAAAACCCGGAATTAATGAAAATACACTCTCGTTTACTGCATTGTTTACTGCGAAAAGCCCATGATTCTATAACGAATTATGGGGTCTGGCAAGCAAATTCCCCTTAAAACCCTGGAATATTCCTTAAATACCTCTTGAAGCCTCAACCAACCGTGTAACTACCCATGATTTCGTACGTGAAATGGGGCGGGACTCGGCAATTTCAACGGTGTCGCCCATTTTGTACTGACCAGCTTCATCATGCGCGTGGTATTTCTTAGAATGGCCAACATATTTGCCATACAAGGCGTGCTTAACTTGACGCTCAACCAACACTGTCACGGTTTTTTGCATTTTGTCGCTTACCACTCGTCCAATTAAAGTGCGGCGTAAGGGTGTAGAAGTTTCTGTCATATGCCCACCTTATTTCTGTACAGTTTTTTGGGTAATAAAGGTTTTTACGCGTGCGATGTCGCGCTTGACCTTACCCAATTGACTGGTATTTTGAAGTTGTTGAGTGCCTTTTTGCATGCGCAGCTTGAAGCTGGCTTTGAGCAATTCTGAAAGTTCGCTATTTAAAGCACCCAGATCTTTTGTTTGTAAGTCTTTATTTGTCATATTCATCTACCTAATTAGCCCAGATGGCGAATTACGAAGGTGGTTTGGAGTGGCAATTTAGCTGCAGCCAGCTTAAAAGCTTCGCGCGCCAATGCCTCATCAACACCATCCATCTCGTATAAAACCTTACCTGGCTGAATTTCTGCCACGTAATACTCAGGATTACCTTTGCCGTTACCCATACGTACTTCAGCAGGTTTTTGTGAAATAGGCTTATCGGGGAAAATACGAATCCAAATTCGACCGCCACGCTTAATGTGGCGCGTCATGGCTCGTCTTGCTGATTCAATTTGGCGGGCAGTTAAACGCCCGCGACCCACAGCCTTTAAGCCAAAATCGCCAAATGATACAGAGCTACCACGAGTAGCAACGCCTGTATTACGGCCTTTTTGCTCTTTACGAAATTTGCGACGCTTAGGTTGTAACATACTTAATCTCCTGACTTCTTCGTATCAGCAGCAGGGGTTCCGTTTGCTGCAGCACCCACTTCAACTGCTTTACGTACCCGCTTCACAAGGGGCTTAGTTGTTACTTTTGGTTTGTCATCTGCTGCTACTGCCGCCTTATCGCCAGCTGGACCACGACGTGCAGTTTTGGCAGGAGCGCGACGGGATTTTTTATCATCAACACTAGGCTCAATGGCTGGCGCACTGGCTACGGGTGGCGCTTCAGCACCACGGCCCAAGGTATCGCCCTTATAAACCCAAACTTTTACGCCAATGATGCCGTAAGTAGTTTCTGCTTCCGAGGTCGCGTAATCAATGTCGGCCTTCAAGGTATGCAATGGCACGCGGCCCTCACGGTACCATTCGCGGCGCGCAATTTCTGCACCATTTAAACGACCTGAAGACATAATTTTGATGCCTTGAGCACCCAAACGCATTGCGCTTTGCATGGCACGCTTCATTGCCCTACGGAACATGATGCGTTTTTCAAGTTGTTGTGTGATCGAATCTGCAATTAACTGCGCATCCACTTCTGGCTTACGAATTTCTTCAATATTGACATGCACAGGAACGCCCATACGCTTTTGTAATTCGCGGCGAAGCACTTCAATATCTTCGCCCTTCTTGCCAATAACAACACCTGGGCGTGAACTATAAATTGTGATCCGCGCATTTTTTGCAGGGCGCTCAATAATGACTTTACTAACGGATGCATTCTTTAATTTCTTTTTGAGATAAAGACGAACATCAACGTCTTCTTTCAGCATCTTGGCAAAATCGGTATTGTTAGCATACCAACGTGAAGTCCAATTCTTGGTTACCGAGAGTCGGAATCCAGTGGGATTTATTTTTTGGCCCATAACTTTCCTTAATTACTCAGGGTCACACAAATGTGACAAGTTTGTTTTTCAATTTGATTACCACGGCCCTTAGCGCGCGCAGTAAAACGTTTTAATGACGTTGCTTTATCGACAATGATGGTGGCTACTTTGAGCTCATCAATATCGGCACCTTTATTGTGCTCAGCATTTGCGATCGCCGATTCAACTACTTTTTTAACAATAAAAGCTGCCTTCTTTGGGCTGAAATTTAAAATATGCATTGCGCGAGCAATTGGCAAACCACGAATTTGATCGGCGACCAAACGCGTTTTTTGTGCCGAAATACGGGCGCTTTTATGAGTTGCTTTCACTTCCATCATCATCCCCTTACTTCTTCACAACTTTCTTATCGGCCGAGTGACCTTTGAAAGTACGGGTCAAGGCAAACTCACCTAGCTTATGACCCACCATGTTTTCTGAAACGTAGACTGGCACATGCTGACGACCGTTATGCACGGCTAACGTCAAGCCAATGAAGTCTGGCAATATTGTGGAACGACGCGACCAAGTTTTGATCGGCTTTTTATCTTTATTAGCCTGTGCGACTTCAACTTTTTTTACCAAGCTGGCATCACAAAATGGGCCTTTTTTCGCGGAACGTGTCATGTATTTTTCCTTAATCGCTTAGTCATTAACGCTTCTGACGACGCTGAACAATCATTGTCGTTGTGCGCTTATTGCGGCGCGTGCGATAACCTTTGGTTGGCGTTCCCCATGGCGATACAGGCACACGACCTTCGCCAGTTTTTCCTTCACCACCACCATGTGGGTGATCAACTGGGTTCATGGCAACGCCACGAACGGTGGGTCGAATTCCCCGCCAGCGATTTGCGCCTGCTTTACCAATTTGGCGCAAACTGTGTTCTTCGTTACCTACTTCACCAATTGTGGCGCGGCACTCGATTAACACCCGACGAACTTCGCCTGAGCGTAAACGGACTTGCGCATAAACGCCTTCGCGCGCCAACAGCACTGCTGAAGCACCCGCAGAGCGAGCAATTTGTGCGCCCTTGCCTGGCAGCATTTCAACGCAATGGATCGTGCTACCAATGGGAATATTACGAATAGGTAAATTATTACCCACCTTAATTGCAGCCTCAGAGCCATTCATAATTTGTTGGCCAACGGTCATGCCTTTAGTAGCAATGATGTAACGTCTTTCGCCATCAGCGAACAGCAATAAGGCAATGTTGGCGCTACGATTGGGATCGTATTCTAAGCGCTCTACTTTTGCTGGTATGCCATCTTTATCATTCCGTTTGAAATCTACTACGCGGTAATGATGCTTATGTCCACCACCTTTATGACGAGTAGTGATATGGCCATTGTTGTTACGGCCTGCTTTTTGGAACTGTGGCTCAACTAACGCTGCAAAAGGTTTGCCTTTATGCAGATCAGGATTTACTACCTTGACCATTGAACGACGACCTGGTGAGGTCGGTTTTGTTTTCATCAGTGGCATGGTTAACTTGCCTCCGCTTCAAAGTTAATTTCTTGACCAGGCTTCAAATTGACATACGCTTTTTTAGTGTGGTCACGACGCCCTTCAAAACGACCATAGCGCTTCGGCTTGCCTTTTTGATTGACAATTTGTACCGAGTCAACTTGCACCTTAAAAAGTAATTCAACTGCTTGCTTTACATCCAACTTATTGGCTTCGCGAGCAACTTGAAAAACGACTTGTTCATTTTTATCAGCCACCATGGTTGCTTTTTCCGAAATAACCGGACCTAGCAATACCTTCATTAGTTTGTGATCGTTTTTGCGTACTAGATTCATTTCAGCAACTCCTCGATTTTTGCAATCGCTGCTTTGCTAACCAATACTTTTTGGAACTGCACCAATGCCAATGGGTCTGCATGCTGTGGCTCCATGACTGCAATTTTGTACAGATTACGTGAAGCCAAGTACAAATTTTCACTAACTTGGTCAACAATGATAAGCACTGAGTCAAGACCCATGGCTTTGACTTTATCGGCTAATTGCTTCGTTTTTGGGGCGTCTAATTTAAATTCATCGATGATATTTAGGCGACCTTCGCGAGCCAACTGCGACAGAATCGATTTCATGCCAGCGCGATACATTTTTTTATTTACTTTGTGGCTGTAATTTACTTCTGGTGAATTCGGGAATATCCGACCGCCTCCACGCCACAGTGGTGATGAAGTCATACCAGCACGGGCCCGACCTGTGCCTTTTTGGCGCCACGGTTTTTTCGTGCTGTGCTTTACTTGTTCACGGTCTTTTTGAGCGCTATTACCGCTGCGCGCATTGGCTTGATAAGCAACCACCACTTGATGAATAAGTGCCTCGTTATACTCGCGCTCAAAAATCTCTGGTGATGCTTGAATACCAGCTGCTAATGTGCCGTTATCTTGGAGAAGCTTAATTTCCATTTGGGGCTCTCCTTATTTTTTCTTCAGCGGTGTTTTAACCGCTGGAGTAACAATGACTTTGCCGCCAGGCGCTCCTGGAACTGCGCCCTTAACCATAATGAGGCTACGTTCTGCATCGATACGGGCTATGACTAAATTTTGTGCAGTACGAGTTTCATCACCAAGGTGACCGGTCATACGCTTGCCAGGAAAAACTCGACCTGGATCTTGAGCCATACCAATCGAACCGGGGACATTATGTGAACGCGAATTACCGTGACTAGCGCGCCCCGACTTAAAGTGGTGACGCTTAATCGTGCCAGCGTAACCTTTACCAATAGTCACGCCTTGTACGTCAACTTTTTGACCAGCAGTAAACGTATCGACGCCGACAACTTGACCGGGCGCGAATTCGCTAACTTTAGCTGAGTCTAGGGTGAATTCATTAAGACCGTTACCTGCCAAAACGCCTGCTTTAGCAAAGTGCCCAGCCATAGATTTAGTAACGCGACTTGCTCTACGGGTACCGTGAGCTAACTGAACAGCATCATAGCCATCAGTAGCCAGGGTTTTCACCTGTGCAACTCGGTTATCGCTAACGTCGATTACCGTGACGGGAATTGCTTCACCTTCATCCGTAAAAAGACGGGTCATGCCGACCTTACGGCCGATCAAGCCTAAGCTCATTTTCAAACTCCACGCCGACTTCGATTGGCCGGCAATAATTTAATAACTAATCTATAAAGTAAAATATTACTTATAAATCAATGACTTAAAACAAAATTTCAATATAACTAGGTTTATTAATGCCGCTATAAACCCGGAAAAGCCTATGATTCTATCCCAGATTCAAGCGCTTAGCAAGAACGCTGGGCTTTATAACCTTACTGCAGCTTAATTTCAACATCTACACCAGCTGGTAAATCAAGCTTCATCAACGCATCAACCGTTTTTTCAGTAGGGTCAACGATATCCATTAAACGTAAATGAGTGCGGATCTCCATCTGATCACGTGATGTTTTATTCACGTGTGGCGAACGCAGCAAGTCAAACCGCTCAATGCGGGTTGGCAATGGTACTGGACCCTTAACAACTGCCCCAGTGCGCTTTGCTGTGTCAACAATCTCAGCTGCAGATTGATCAATTAAGCGGTAATCAAACGCTTTAAGACGAATACGAATTTTTTGGTTTTGCATAATTTTTCCAAAGAGCAATGCGGTGCTGCCGCGGTTATCTATCTAAAGAGCGCACCTGACTTTGCAGCACAAGGCCAGGTGAATTGCAAACCGAAAACTAAAAAACTAAATCAAACCCTAAGCCAAAATCTTTGCAACTACACCAGCACCAACTGTACGGCCACCTTCACGAATCGCAAAACGTAAGCCTTCTTCCATGGCGATGGGAGCAATCAGTTTTACGGTAATCGTGACG